>Ga0208300_100054_pt1 | contig 144814 bp, 138 predicted proteins | sample 23_taG_FD_184096 | JGI IMG/M metagenome (GOLD analysis project Ga0208300, IMG submission 184096) | Marine viral communities from Cariaco Basin, Caribbean Sea - 23_WHOI_OMZ (SPAdes) (version 2) | ecosystem: Environmental > Aquatic > Marine > Oceanic | place: Caribbean Sea: Cariaco Basin...
GGCAGGATTCGAACCTGCGACCCCTTCGTCCCGAACGAAGTGCGCTACCAAGCTGCGCCACACGCCGATCAACGGCCGGTATTATACGGATTCGCTTTGGTTTTACCAGCCCTCGGCGGATAAAAGCGCATCCGTGAATTTGCTGAGATTGTCGTAGATGCTGACATGGGCGCCGGGTATCGGCCTGGCGTCCAGGTGGCGTTCAGTGTCCAGTCCATTGCCGGTTCTCACCAGCACCGGTTGGCAACCTGCGGCGTAGCCTGCCTCCAGATCCTTGCGGCTGTCGCCGACCATGATGGCGCCCTCGAGGCTCGTCAGGTGAAAATGCTGGCGGATCTGTTCGAGTAAGCCGGTTCGCGGTTTTCGGCAGTGACACCGGTCGTTGGGGTGATGGGGGCAGTAGGCGATGAAATCGATGCAGCCGCCCTGGGCTTCCACCAGGTGCTCCAGCTTTTCATGCATGGCATCCAGTTCGTCGATGCCGTAGTAACCGCGGGCGATACCGGACTGGTTGGTGGCGATGGCGATGCGGTGGCCGGCATTACAGAGCCGGGCCATCGCTTCTACGCTGCCGGGAATCGGGTGCCATTCATCCGCTGAGCAGATGTAGTTGCCATCGTACTCGTTGATGACCCCGTCCCGGTCCAGGATAATCAGCATCAGCGCCACGCAGTAGGTCAGCGAATTAGCCGGCGGCGGGCAACAACGAAATATCCGCAACGCGCAGGAACAGGTTGCGCAGCCGGTTCAGCAGTGCCAGGCGATTGTTCCGGATGGCTTCGTCGTCGGCCATCACCATCACTTCATCGAAGAAGTTGTCCACCGGCTCCCGCAGGCTGGCCAGGGAGCTCAGGGCGCTGGCGTAGTCGCCGTTCTCGAACAGAGGCAGGACCTTCGCGGCCTGTTGGTCGACCTGTTCGGCCAGGGCTTTCTCGGCACTGTCCTGCAACAGGCTGGCGTCGACGGTTTCACCGATGCTGTCACCGCCCTGCTTGGTCAGGATGTTGGACACCCGCTTGTTGGCGCCCGCCAGGGCCTGGGCTTCCGGCAGCTGGCGGAAGGCTTCGACGGCCTTCACCCGGCGGTCGAAGTCCAGCGGGCGGGTCGGGCGCCGGGCGTGAACGGCCAGGTAAACCTCGGCGCCGATGCCCTGCTCGTCGTAATGGGCCCGGAAGCGCTCCAGCATGTAGTCCACCACGGTGCTGGCGGTATTTTGCTCGGTCAGCACCGTGAAGTTCTCTTGCGCCCACTCGCAGCAGGTCTGCAGATCCAGCGGTAGCTCACGTTCGATGATGATACGCAGTACCCCGAGGGAAGCACGGCGCAGGGCGAACGGGTCCCGGGTACCGGATGGCGGCTGGTGGATGCCGAACAGGCCGACCAGGGAATCCAGGCGGTCGGCGATGGCAATGGCGCAGCCGGTCAGGGTGGTGGGCAGACTGTCACCGGCGAAACGGGGCATGTACTGCTCGTTCAGCGCCTTGGCCACGTCTTCCGGCTCACCATCGTTGGCGGCGTAGTACTGGCCCATGATGCCCTGAAGGTCGGTGAACTCCAGCACCATCTCGGTGACCAGATCGGTCTTCGCCAGCATGGCGGCACGCTCGGCCAGGGCCGGGTCACTGCCGATGGCACCGGCAATTTTCCGGGCCAGGGCCGCGACGCGGACGGACTTGTCGTAGATGCTGCCGAGCTTTTCCTGGAACACGATAGGCTTGAGGGCGTCAACGCGGTCCTCGAGCCTGGTTTTCCGGTCGGTTTCGTAAAAGAAGGCGGCGTCGGACAGGCGGGGCCGGATCACCTTCTCGTTACCGGAAATCACCTGCGCCGGATCCTTGCTCTGAATGTTGGCGACGGTGATGAACAGGGGCAGCATTTCGCCATCGGCAGCCACCACGTGGAAGTACTTCTGGTGCTCCTTCATGGAGGAAATCAGGGCTTCCGCGGGAACCTCCAGGAACCGCTCCTCGAAGCGGCCCATCAGGGGCACCGGCCACTCGTTCAGGGCGGTTACTTCGTCCAGCAGGTCTTCATCAATTACCGCCTTGCCGCCGGCTTCCTTCTCGGCCAGTTCGGTCACGCCGGCGCGGATCTGTTCCCGGCGCCCGGCGAAATCGGCAATCACATAGCCTTCCTGTCTGAGCACCACTTCGTAATCGCCGGGTGTGGGTACAATCAGGGATTTCGGGCAATGGAAGCGGTGGCCACGGGTCTTGTTGCCCGGAGTCAGGCCCATGATGGGCGTATCAATCACCTTGTTGCCGAACAGCATGATGACCCAATGTACCGGGCGCACAAACTCGGTCCGGTGGGCACCCCAGCGCATGCGCTTGGGAATGGGCAGGCCCGCCAGGGACTGCTCCACCAGTTCCGGCATCAGTTCCACGGTGGGCTTGCCCTGTTCCACGGTTCGGTAAACCACCCAGGCACCCTTGTCGGTCTCCAGGGTGTCGAGCTGGTCCGGGGTTACGCCCAGAGAGGTTGCGAAGCCGGTCAGCGCCCGGGTCGGGTTGCCGGCGTCGTCGAAGGCGGCCTTGACCGCCGGGCCGCGTTTCTCAACAGACTTGTCCGGCTGGGCATCGGCCAGCTTCCGGATACGGACCGCCAGACGGCGCGGTGCCGCGAAGGCCTCAATCTTGCCGAATTCGATGCCGGCCTCATCCAGACCCCGGGCAATGCCCTGGGTGAAGGCGTCAGACAGTGGCTTGAGGGCCTTGGGGGGCAGCTCTTCGGTGCCCAGTTCGACCAGAAAATCCTGTGTTGCCATGATTATGCGTTCCCCTGTTCCTGCTGTGCCTTCTTCGCTTTTTTGCCGTTTTGGCTCTTCGCCTTGTCATCGGCGGCCTCGGCGGCGGCCAGCACTTCCTTGCGCAGAGCCTCGGGCGCCAGCGGGAAGCTCAGTGCCCGGCGGCTGTCGAAGTACGCCTGGGCGACTGAACGCGCCAGGGTACGTACCCGCAGGATAAAGCGCTGGCGCTCGGTCACCGAGATGGCGTGGCGGGCGTCCAGCAGGTTGAAGGTGTGGGAGGCTTTCAGAACCTGCTCATAGGCTGGCAGCGCCAGGCCGGCTTCGATCAGGCGGGCACTCTCCCGCTCGTGGACATCGAAGCTGTGGAACAGGAACTCGGTATCGGCGTGTTCAAAGTTGTAGGTGGACATCTCCACTTCCTGCTGGTGGAACACATCACCATAGGTGACCACACCATCAGGGCCTTCGGTCCAGACCAGATCGTAGACACTGTCGACACCCTGCAGGTACATGGCGATCCGCTCTAGCCCGTAGGTGAGCTCGCCGGTCACCGGGAAGCATTCCAGGCCCCCCACTTGCTGGAAGTAGGTAAACTGGGTGACTTCCATGCCGTTAAGCCAGATTTCCCAGCCCAGACCCCAGGCGCCGAGGGTGGGTGATTCCCAGTTGTCTTCCACAAACCGGATGTCGTGCACCAGCGGGTCCAGGCCCAGAGCCTTCAGGGAATCCAGGTACAGCTCCTGAATGTTGTCCGGCGACGGCTTGAGGACCACCTGGAACTGGTAGTAATGCTGCAGACGGTTGGGGTTCTCGCCGTAGCGGCCATCAGTCGGTCGGCGGCTGGGCTGAACGTAGGCGGCATTCCAGGTTTCCGGCCCGATGGCCCGCAGGAAGGTGGCCGGGTGGAAGGTGCCGGCGCCCACTTCCATATCCAGTGGCTGGAGAACCACGCAGCCATGTTGCGCCCAGAAATTCTGCAGAGCCAGGATCAGGCCCTGGAAGGTCCCGATGTCCGGATTTGTCTGTTTCGTTGCCTTGTCTGTCACGACGGTTGCCTGCTGATCAGTCTGTGTGTGGCACCCCGGTTATCCTTCGGGGCACTCCGAAAAAAGGCGCATTATACGCGTGCTGGATGCGTATTTCTAAATCAGAAGAAGGTGAGACCCACCTGGAACAGTTTTTCCACTTCCCGTATCCGGGTTTTGTCCACCAGGAACAGGATAACGTGGTCATCTGGCTGGATCCGGAGGTGGTCGTGGGCAATCAGTACTTCGCTGCGCCGCACGATGGCACCGATGGTGGTGCCTTCCGGAAGATTGATCTCGTCCAGCCGTTTGCCGACCACCTTCGATGACCGGTGGTCACCATGGGCGATGGCTTCGATGGCCTCGGCGGCCCCTCTGCGCAGTGAGTGAACATTCACAACGTCGCCTCTGCGAACGTGGGTAAGCAGACTGCCGATGGTGGTTTGCTGGGGAGAAATGGCGACATCGATGTCGCCGCCCTGGATCAGATCGACATAATCCGGGTTGTTGATCAGGGTGAGTACTTTCCGGGCGCCCAGGCGCTTGGCCAGCAGCGAGGCCATGATGTTGGCCTCGTCGTCGTTGGTGACCGCGCAGAACACATCGGTATTCTCGATGTTCTCTTCCAGCAGAATATCCTTGTTGGCGGCATTGCCTTCGAGGACCACGGTCTTGCGGAGGTTTTCCGACAGCATCACGCAGCGTTCATGGCTCCGTTCCAGCAGCTTGACCTGGAAACGGTTTTCCAGGGTATGGGCCAGCCGTTGGCCGATGTTGCCGCCACCGCAGATAAAAATGCGTTTGTAGGGCTTCACAAGTGGCTGAAGCTCGCTCATAACCGATTTTATATGATCGCCTGCGGCAATAAAGAAGACCTCGTCGCCATCCTCAATGACGGTGTTGCCCTCGGGCATGATGGCCCGGTCTTTCCGGAAAATGGCGGCCACCCGGGTATCGATTTTGGGCATGTGGGTGCGAAGGTAAGACAGCTCATGGCCGACCAGTGGCCCGCCCCGGGTGGCGCGGAGGGCAACCAGCCGGGTCAGGCCTTTGGAGAATTCCAGAACCTGCAATGCCCCCGGGTTTTCGATCAGCCGGGTGATGTGTTTGGTTACCAGATGTTCCGGGCTGATCAGTACGTCGATGGGAAAGCCACGCAGGCTGTCCAGATCTTTTGTCTGATCCCGCTGGTAAAACAGCTCGGATTTCGCCAGGTAGGCACTGGCCCGCACCCGGCAGATGGTGGTTGGCGTCTTGTACAGGAGCTTGCTGACCTGGCAGGCCACCATGTTGGTTTCGTCGCTGTTGGTGACGGCGATCAGCATGTCGGCGTCTTCGGCGCCGGCTTGTCGCAGTGTCGTCGGATAAGATGCCTCGCCCTGAACGGTGCGGATGTCGAGCCGGTCCTGAAGTTCACGCAACCGGGCACTATCGCTGTCGATAATAGTGATGTCGTTGGCTTCGTTGGCGAGGTTTTCCGCGAGTGTGCCGCCCACCTGGCCAGCACCGAGAATCAGGATTTTCATGGTTCGGGTTTCTCCAGCACGGCGTAGAAGAAGCCGTCATGGCTGAACGGATCCGGGAGCAATTGCCGCCCGGCACCCATGTCACGCCCCCATTGAGCGTTGGGCCCAACAAGGATGGCATCGGTTTGCTGTTTGCAGAACCGCTGAATTATACGGTGGTTTTCCTGGGGGAACACCGAGCAGGTGGCATACACCAGCCGGCCACCGGGTTTCAGGATAGCCCACATGGCGTCCAGCAGACCAAGCTGGATAGCGGCCAGTGGGACAATATCCGATTCCCGGCGCAGTAACTTGATGTCCGGGTGGCGGCGGATGACGCCGCTGGCGCTGCAGGGCACATCCAGAAGAATCCGGTCGAAAGCCTGGCCATCCCACCATTGACCGGTAGCGGCAGCATCCGACTGTTTCAGGGTTGCGTCCAGATCCAGGCGATCGAGGTTTTCCTGTACCCGGGGTAGTCGATCGGCGGACTCATCAATGGCCACAACTTCTGACAGTTCCGCACAACTTTCCAGGATTGCACAGGTTTTACCTCCGGGAGCGGCACAGGCATCCAGAACCCGCTGACCCGGAGCCAAATCCAGTAACGTGGTGCAAAGCTGTGCAGCCTCGTCCTGGACACTGGCAGCGCCGTCGGCGAACCAGGGCAGGCGCTCCACGGGAACCGGGCTGGCCAGTTGAATGCCATGGGGCGCGAAACGGGTCGGGCTGGCCTCAATGCCGGCTTCTTTCAGCAGCGCCAGATACTGGTCCCGGTGAAAACGCAGGGCGTTAACCCGCAGGGTCATGGGCGCCTGAGCGTTGTTGGCTCCCAGAATCCGTTGCCAGTCTTCCGGCCAGTTGTGGCGCAGCTTTTCCACCATCCACACCGGGTGGCTGAAACGGGCAGAGTCATTGGCAGGTTCGGGCGAGCCTTCTCGCTCGGCCGCTCGCAATACGCCATTGACCAGACCGGTGAGGTGCGGCTTGTCCAATGCCCGGCAGGCTTCCACGGTTTCGTTCAGCACGGCGTAGGTAGCCTGCTGGCTGAAGCGCAACTGAAAGAGCGCAACCAGCATCAGGTGATGGACAATCCGGTCCGGTTTGCGCAGAGGTTTCTTCAGTCGGCCATTGAGCTCACTATCAAGCCGGTGGAACCAGCGGCAGGTGCCGTAACACAGGGCCTGGAGTTCCGGGCGCTCATTCGGTGGCAGGCGGTTCAGGGCCGGCGGCAGGCACTGGGACAGGGACTGGCCATGCTCCACCGCCAGCATCACGCCGGCGGCGATGGCACGCATGGGCTGTTGTTGGTCGCCCATGTCAGTGCAACTCCTGGCCGGGCATGAGCAGCTCCTTGCCGCCGTTAATCAGGTCGTTCACGCTCTGGGCCCGGGAACCGGGCAGTTGCAGCCGGCTGATGCGCAGGGTTCCGGTTCCGCAGGCGATGTCGATGCCGTCCCGCTCCCGCCGGAGTACCGTGCCTGCCGGTTTGTCGCCAGTGTCATTGAGGGCTTTGGCTTGGTGAATCCGGATGCGCTGATCGCCCAGATCGGTGTAGGTCCCGGGCCAGGGGTGGAAGGCACGAATCAGCCGTTCAATGGAGATGGCATCTGTGTGCCAGTCGATGTGTCCCTCGTCCTTGCTTAACTTACGGGCATAGCAGGCGAGATCGTCGTTCTGGGGTTCGCCACGGAGTTCACCTTTCTCCAGCAACTCGAGGGCTTTGACAATGGCCTTGCCGCCCATCTCTGCCAGCCGGTCGTGGAGGCTGCCGCCGGTATCGTTTTTTCCGATGATGGTCAGGGATTTGAGGAGCATGGCGCCAGTATCCAGGCCCTCGTCCATCTGCATGATGGTGATTCCGGTTTCCTGGTCGCCGGCGGCAATGGCCCGCTGGACAGGCGCGGCGCCGCGCCAGCGGGGCAGCAGGGAGGCGTGGATGTTCAGGCAGCCGTGGGTCGGGATCTCCAGTACATCTTTCGGCAGGATCAGACCATAGGCGGCGACGATCATGACGTCCGGCCGCAGGTCTGCCAGCTCTTGCCTGGCTTCCGGTGTTTTCAGGCTCTCGGGCTGGAGCACTGGAATGCCGTTATCCAGGGCGACCTGCTTGACCGGGCTGGGTTGCAGCTTCCGGCCACGGCCGGCGGGCCGGTCCGGCTGGGAGTAGACGCCCACGATGCTGTGGTGGGTGCCGATCAGGGTCTGGAGAGCGGTGGCAGCGAAATCCGGAGTGCCGGCAAAAACAAGTCGCACGGTGTTTTGGTCTCTGTTCCGTTGAATACGAAAAGACCGGGTCGTGACCCGGTCCGGAATAGTGCCTGGTTTTTGTTACCCGCCCGCAGGCGGATCAGGCGCTCTTCTTGTGGAGTTTCTCAAGCTTCTTGCGAATGCGGGTACGCTTCAGGGAGCTGAGGTAGTCCACGAACAGCTTGCCGTTCAGGTGATCCATCTCGTGCTGGATACAAACCGCCAGCAGGCCCCGGGCTTCCAGCTCGAATGGTTTGCCGTCACGACCCAGCGCCCGGATCTTGCAGTGTTCGATCCGCTCAACCTCTTCATAGAAGCCGGGTACTGACAGGCAGCCTTCCTGCATGGCTTCTTTTTCGCCATCCAGTACTTCCACCTGCGGGTTGATAAACACCCGGGGCTCGCTCTTGTCTTCCGACAGATCCATAACGATGATCTGTTTGTGAACGTTCACCTGGGTGGCCGCAAGGCCAATGCCAGCCGCATCGTACATGGTCTCCAACATGTCGTCGATCAGCTTGCGGTCGGCGTCTGTCACCTCTTCAACCGGTTTGGCGACGGTGCGCAGACGGGGATCCGGGTATTCGAGAATCTCTAATATCATATATTCATACTTTTAGTCTGAATGACAGGACGCCAGTCGATCCGGCCGACGTCTCTTTTAACTTTGTAACCTTTTAACTTTTGTAACTTTTGTAGCATTGTGAAAGTGATCTCCGAAATGCGACAGCGTACTGCGCAAATTTTCGCCCTGACTTTACCATTATCGGGGCGGGGCCTCAGCTTTCAACGGCTGACGGAGTATCCAACGTTAGGCCCACTATTATCTAACAATTCGGCGATTGAGTACAAACTGATCAGTTAATAGTTAAAATCTTTCACCGGTGGGATAGAATTTACTGGAAGAACAAAAGATAACATCACAATTTTCGAGACTTCTTCTATAGTAACTGGAATACCAACGTAATAAGCTGCAGGTAACTGACTGCATCCCAACAGAATGCAAAAGAATCAAGGCACGCGATCAAGGACTTACACAATGAGGAAACTGCTGTACGCTCTGGCAGCAACTACGCTGCTGTTAACCTCCTGGGCCCATGCGGCACCGGAGTTGCGGTCCGATCATCCCGAGCGTTACACCGTTGTGAAAGGTGATACCCTCTGGGACATTTCGGCCCGTTTTCTGAATAACCCGTGGTATTGGCCGGAGATATGGCATGTGAACCCGCAGGTCGCCAACCCTCACCTGATTTACCCCGGCGATCGCCTTGCCCTGGTTTACATTGATGGCAAGCCCCGTATTACCAAGGTAGCAACCAGCGACGTGGTCAGGCTGTCGCCACAGGTCCGTTCCGAGCCCATCGATACGCCGATCCCCGCAATTCCGCTGGATGCCATCGGCAGCTTCCTGACCGACACCCGCATCGTAAGCCCGGAAGAACTCAATGGTGCTCCTTACGTGCTGGAAGGTGAGGATGGCCGGATTATTACCGGCGCTGGCGACCGGATCTACGCCCGCGGAGAAAAGCCGGCCAACAAGGTTGGAGTCTTCCGTCGCAGCAAGGAATTCAGGGATCCGGGGACGGGCGAATTCCTTGGTCTTGAGGCCCGCAGCATCGCCCGCGGTGACGTGGCCCGTGAAAATGGTGACGTACTGACTGTGAACCTGACCAGCTCCAATGAAGAAGTTCGTATTGGCGACCGGCTGCTGGTAAGCGAAGACCGCCGCCTGACCACCAGCTTTGTGCCCAGCGTACCCAGCGAAAACGTAGAGGGTCAGATGATCTCCGTCGATGGTGGTGTCAGCCAGATCGGCCAGTTTGACGTGGTTGCCATCAACCGCGGTACCCGCGAAGGCCTGGAAGCGGGTAATGTGATGGCGGTGCTGAAGAGTGGCAACCTGGTTCGCGATCCCGTGACGGGTGAAACCATTGAGCTGCCCTCAGAGCGCGCCGGGCTGCTGATGGTTTTCCAGGCCTATGAAAAAATGAGTTATGGCCTGGTGCTTCAGGCCAGTCGTGCCCTGGCAGTTGGTGACAAGGTCACCAACCCCTGATCGACTGATATTGAGTGGCCGGACCAGGAAGGCCGGCCGACGCTTACTGCAAGGATGATGCTGTGTTTTCCTCCCCTTTGGCCCCCTGGCTGCTGCTTACCTGTTTACCAAAATTCGGCCATGCCCGACGCCGCGAATTGCTGGCGGAAATCCCTGAACTGAAGAACCTGCTCACCATGAACCCGGCCACCCTGCGGGCACTTGGCCTGGCCGCAGAAAGCCGTGCGGCCATCCAGGCGTGGCAGCAGCAGGACGAATCGCATCCGGTGGTGCGTGAGGTCCGGACCATTCTGGAAAACTGCCGGCGCCATAACATTGGCATTCTCACCTGGCAGGATGTCGACTATCCGGAGCAGCTAAGGCACATTCACGACGCCCCACTGGTACTCTATACCCTTGGCAACACGGGGCTTCTGGGTCGGGAGCAGATTGGCATTATCGGGAGCCGCAAGGCCACACGGGCCGGTCTGGACCATGCACGCCGGTTCGCGGCTGAACTCAGCGCCCGGGAGTTGCTGGTCACCAGTGGTCTGGCGCTGGGTGTGGACGGCGCCGCTCATGCCGGCGCCCTGGATGCGGGCTTCCCGACCACGGCGGTGATCGGGTGTGGGCTGGATCGTCTTTATCCAAACCAGCACCGCCGCCTTGGCGAGCGGGTGATTGCCGAGGGGCTGATGATTTCCGAATACCCGCCTGGTACCCCGGCCAAAGCGGCCCACTTTCCCCAGCGTAACCGGATTATCAGTGGCCTGAGCCGCGGCGTCCTGGTGGTGGAAGCGGGTCTCCGCAGTGGTTCCCTGATCACCGCGAGGATGGCCCTGGAGCAGGGACGCGAGGTGTTTGCCATCCCGGGGTCGATCCACAGTCCGGTCGCCAGGGGCTGTCACCATCTGATCAGGCAGGGCGCGCGCCTCGTAGAAACAGTGGACGACATTCTTGAGGAACTGGGGTCCTGGTGGTCCGGGTCATTGACGGAAGATGTCGCCACCACGCCGGAGCCGAAGCGGCAGAACCGGTCCAGCCAGTTGCTGGCCGGTCTGGACAGCCGGGAAATCGCGGTATTTGAGGCTTTAGGGTATGATCCACAATCAACCGACGCACTGAGTTCAGCCACCGGTCTCCCCGCTGACCAGCTCATGCAATCCCTGTTGCTACTGGAGTTGCAAGGGTTGGTGAGCTCGGCACCGGGAGGCTTCCAGAAAATCGCCTGAGCCCCGTGTGATCATCCACCCTGATTGATTCTGACAAGAGCAGTATGGCTGTTTCCCACCCGCTTTCTGACTGGCAATTGCATTGTGTTCGCCGCACTGTGATGCACGGGGGTGTGATCGCTTATCCGACCGAAGCGGTCTGGGGCCTGGGCTGTGACCCCTGGGACCAACAGGCGGTGGAACGGATTCTGGAACTGAAGCGTCGTCCCGTCGGAAAAGGGGTGATTCTGGTAGCCTCCTCTGTGGACCAGATTCGTTTCCTGCTGGATCCCCTGCCCCGGTCGCTTCAGGCCGAAGCAGAACGTCACTGGCCCGGGCCGGTGACCTGCCTGTTGCCGGATGTAGAGCAGCAGGTGCCGGAATGGGTGCGTGGCCAGCATCATTCCATTGCGGTTCGGGTAAGTGAGCATCCAGTGGTGCGTGCCCTGTGCGACACGGTTGGCATGCCGCTGGTATCCACTTCCTGCAACCCGGCCGGGCGCCAGCCGGCGCGGAATATCTGGCAGGTCCGGCGCTATTTCGGTAACCAGCTCGACTGGATTGTGCCCGGCTCGCTTGGCGGCAATCGCAAACCCAGCCGGATTATTGATATTGTCAACGGTAAGCAGCTTCGTTAGGAGAATTCATGTCACAGCAGCCCGATAGCCATGCGGTAAAAGAGTACCTGCTGAGTCTGCAGGAAAATATTTGCAGCCGCCTGGAAGTCGTGGATGGCGGCGCTGCCTTTATCCGGGATGCCTGGGACCGCCCGGAAGGTGGCGGCGGTGTCAGCCGGGTAATTACCGAAGGGAAAGTGTTTGAAAAAGGCGGAGTCAACTTCTCCCATGTGATGGGAGAGACCATGCCGGCTTCAGCCACGGCCCACCGACCCCATCTTGCCGGCGCGCCCTGGGAGGCTATGGGCGTTTCCCTGGTGATTCATCCGAACAACCCCTATGTGCCCACCTCGCACGCCAATGTCCGCTTTTTCATTGCCAGGCCCCGGAACAGTGAGCCGGTTTACTGGTTTGGCGGCGGTTACGATCTCACCCCCTATTACGGTTTCGAGGAGGACTGTGTGCATTGGCACAAGACCGCCCGGGCCGCGTGCGAAGCCTTTGGTGAGGGTACCTACCATCGCTTCAAGCACTGGTGCGACAATTATTTCTATCTCAAGCACCGGGACGAGCCCCGGGGTGTGGGTGGTCTTTTCTTTGATGATCACAACACCGGGGATTTCGAGCAGGACTTCGGCCTGATGAAAGCCGTCGGTGACAGCTATATTGAAGCCTATGAGCCCATTGTCCGGCGCCGGATGGATTACCCTTACGGTGACCGTGAGCGGGATTTCCAGCTCTACCGGCGTGGGCGTTACGTGGAGTTCAATCTGGTGTACGACCGCGGCACCCTGTTTGGGCTGCAATCCGGCGGCCGGACGGAGTCCATCCTGATGTCCCTGCCGCCCCTGGTGCGCTGGGATTACAACCGGACCGTGGAACCGGGGTCTGACGAGGCCCGGCTCACGGAGTTTTTCCTGACCGGCCGGGACTGGCTGGAGGCCAACCATGACTAACGATCTGTACGCCGTTGTTGGCAACCCGGTCAGCCACAGCAAGTCGCCAAGGATTCACAGCCTGTTTGCCAGCCAGACCGGCGAGGCGGTGGAATACACCGCCATCCAGGCGCCCCTGGACGGTTTCCCGGGCACCGTGAGGCAGTTTTTCGAGCGCGGTGGCCAGGGCCTGAATGTGACGGTGCCGTTCAAGGAAGACGCCTGGAAGCTGGCTGAACGCCGGACCGAGCGGGCGGAGAAGGCCGGGGCGGCCAACACCCTTTATCAGGATGGCGCCGGCGTGCTGACCGCCGACAATACCGACGGCTGCGGCATTGTCCGGGATCTGGTCCGGAATCATGGGGTGCGCCTTGAGGGTGCCGATATTCTGGTTCTGGGTGCCGGAGGGGCGGTCCGCGGCGTTCTGGGCCCCCTACTGGCGGAGCGGCCGGCCTCTCTTACCATCGCCAACCGCACGCTTGCCCGGGCGCAAGCCCTGGTTGAGCTGTTTGCACCGGTTGCCGGCTCCACACAGCTGTCTGCCTGCGCTTTTGACGAGCCCCGGGAACCCTATGACCTGATCATCAACGGCACCAGCGCCAGCTTGCAGGGCGATCTGCCACCTCTTTCACCGGAGGTGATTGGTGAGAAAACGGTGGTCTACGACATGATGTATTCCTTGCAGACCACGACCTTCAATCAGTGGGCCCTCGATCAGGGCGCGCAAACCGTTTACGACGGTCTTGGTATGCTGGTGGAGCAGGCGGCGGAATCATTCCGGATCTGGCGTGGTGTGGCCCCGGAAACCGCGCCGGTGATTGATGAATTGCGCGACGACTGAGCCCCTGGCCCCGGATTGGGCTATGCTCAGGGTCAACATTCCGTAAGGATTTTCAATGGATATTCTTACCCTTGTGGGGCTTGTAGCCGGTGTCCTGATTGTCATCCTGGCGATGCTGACCAATGCCTCATTCCTGACATTTCTGAACCTCCCGGGCCTGGCCATTGTGCTGGGCGGAACCTTTGCCGTTACCCTGATCAAGTTCCGCATGGCGTCTGTGATGAGCGCCTTCCGCCTGGCCATGTCGGCGGCGTTCACCGACCGCATGGCCCGGCCCGCGGAGTTGATCCGGGAGGTAGGCTCGCTGGCCGTGGTGGTGCGCAAGGAGGGTATTCTCGGGCTGGAGAATCATCAGACCGGCAACGAGTTCCTGCAGAAAGCCATCAATCTCTGTGTTGATGGCCATTCGCCTGAACTGGTCGAAGAAGCTCTGGCCCAGGAGGCCCAGCAGACCGCCGAACGCTATGAGGTGGCCGAGCGGGTGTTCCGCGGCATCGGGGAATCCGCGCCGGCTATCGGCATGTTGGGTACTCTGGTGGGGCTGGTGCAGATGCTCAATACTCTGGACGACCCCTCGTCCATAGGCCCGGCCATGGCCATTGCCCTGTTGACCACCCTGTATGGTGCCTTCATCGCCCAGCTGATCGCCCTGCCCCTGGCGGACAAACTCCAGCTCAAGGCGGAGGACGAGGCGCGCAACCAGCTACTGATTCTTACCTCGATCAAGAACATCATGCGTGGCGAGAATCCGCGGGTAATGACCGAGCTGTTGTCATCGTTCGTCACTCCGGAGCAGCGTACCGGTCTGGCGCCGGAGCGGGAGGCCTGAGGCTTTGGAGCTGGTCCGGAAGAAAAACAAGCTGCGTCTGAAGAACGACACTCCGGCGTGGATCGTCACCTTTGCCGACCTGGCCACCCTGCTGCTCACCTTTTTTATTTTACTGTTGTCCTTTGCAGAATTGGATGTCGAGAAATACCGGGCCATGGCCAACTCCATGGCGGTCGCTTTCGGGTCCAGCAATGTGCTGGCAGACGATGTCGGCGGCTCGCCCCTGACCCTGATCGAATCGGAGTCCGTTTCGCTTCCTCAGCCATCCGAATCCCAGGCGAGGGTGCCGGAGTTTATTGACGAGCGCACAGATGGCGCCGCCCCTACCAAGATTCCCGGCGGCGTGATTGATCTGGCCAGCCGGATGATCCGGGAGCTGGAACCGGAGGTGGCCTCAGAGGCCCTGAGCGTCAATTACGATGAAAACCAAGTGGTTATCCGGTTCTCCGAGGAAGCCACCTTCCGCTCCGGGGAAGCCGCTATCAAGCCGGAGATGATGCCGATTATCGAACGTGTCGTGAACGTGCTGTCAGCCTGTACCGGTGACGTTCTGGTATCCGGATATACCGATGACCGGCCCATTTCCAGTGACCGTTATCGCTCGAACTGGGATCTTTCAGCGGCCCGGGCGGTTTCCGTGGTCCATGAGCTGGTCATGAACCGCCAGGTTCCGGCGGAGCGGGTGGTTGCGGCCGGCCGCGCCGAGACCAACCCGCTGGTGCCTAACGACTCGCTTGAAAACCGGGCGCTGAACCGCCGGGTGGAAATCGCCATTCGCAATCCGGAATGCAATGACGAGGTTGCCACCGGCGATCTTCCGGTCGAAATCCTGCCCTGAGCCTTATATCTGCTGCGCAGCCTCTCATGCGCAATCCATATAACTGACGTGCTTTCAGGGCTTTATACTATGCCCCCGATAATTCACTGGCACAGCGGAATGAGAGAACAACCATGAGTGGACCGGACAAGCCCAAAGTCATTGGCGAGGAATGGAGTGATGAGCGGGTCAGGAGTTTCCTGGACATCCTGCCCTGGGATGCTGCTGAAAACGCCGATTACAACGCCCTGCTGAAGGCCTACCAGGCCATGCGGGCCGGAGATTTCGAGCGCTTTATCGGATTCTTCGTTGCCGAGGGCCGGGATCTGAACGCCACCAACGGCGAGGGTGAAACCATCCTTGATCTGATTTCCCGGCATCGTCGGAGTGTGGACTACGCCCGGTCGCTGGAAAACGCCGGTGCCAAAAAAACGACCGCAGCCGGGAGCTGATCCCGGTGCGGCCGCGTCTCGCGGTCTGAAGCCGGCGGAAGTTACTGCACGTCGACCTCAATGGCCTTGGGCTCTTTCGGTTCAGTCTTCTGGAGTGTCAGGGTCAGCATGCCGTCCCTGAAGCTGGCCTTCACGCTGTTTTCATCGACATTGTCCGGCAGCGTGAAGCGGCGCAGAAAACTGCCGTAGAAGCGCTCAATCCGGTGGTGCTTCTTGTCTTCGGCTTCTTCCTCGCTCTTGCGTTCGCCCTGAATGCTCAGAACGCCCTCGTGCACGGTGACTTTCACGTCTTCCCTGGACATGCCCGGCAACTCGGCTTCAATGGTAAAGGCTTCCGGCGTCTCCTTGATGTCGACCGCCGGGGCCCAGTCGCTGCGGCTGAACAGATCCCTGCCTTCGCGCTCGCCACCGGAGCGGGTCAGGCCAAACATGCGGTTATAGCGGTTCATCAGGTCTTCAAACTCATTGACCGGATTCCAGCGGGTAATATTGCTCATAAGGATTTCCTCCTTTTCGTCGTGAACGAATCTGAATAAACAGACATCAGCTTCGATCACGGAACAGCTCCATGCCGGTGGCGCCAGCCGGATGGTTATCCGTGAACCTCTGCTAATTTCGAATGTAGGTGCGCACGAAGGGTTTTCAAGGGCTGGGTGTTCGGATTTTGATCGGAATCAATCCCCACCGGACTGTGGCGCCTCAAGGTATTCATCTTTCAGCCGGACATAGTTGGCGGCCGTGTATTTAAAGAACCCCCGCTCCTGGTCGGTCAGCGCCCGGGCCTTTTTACACGGCGAGCCAACGTACAGATGCCCCGATTCCAGCGTCTTCCCCGGCGGCACCAGGCACCCGGCAGCGACAATCACCTCGTCTTCCACCACGGCCCCATCCATGATGATACAGCCCATACCCACCAGCACCCGGCTACCAATGGTGCAACCATGCAGCAGCGCCTTGTGGCCGACGGTTACATCATCTCCCAGCGTTAGTGGGTAACCCCCGGGGTTATAATCACTGGCGTGCGTGATGTGCAGCACCGATCCGTCCTGAATGCTGCAGCGATCCCCGATCCGGATTTGGTGCATGTCCCCACGCACGACCGTCATGGGCCAGATGGAGACGTCATCACCGGTCTGGACATCGCCAATCACCACGGCACTGGGATCAACCCAGGCGCGCTGTCCAAAATGTGGCGTGATACCCTTGTGTGAGCGTACATTTGTCATTACATAGTACCTGTTAATTAAGCGTTTACCCGGTGGCCCGGGGTACCTGTGGGAGAGGCCCTTCCAAAACTGTGCGGAGCCATGGATGGCGGAGCCCAAGCGTCACATGGACGTGCCGCAAGGAGCGTGTTTTGGAAGGGCCTCTCCCACAGGTGCCTGCCCCGGTAGTTGATACACCGAAACTACCTTAGATACAAAGAGCTGAGAAGGGGACTTATGAATAACCCGTTACTGACCGATGACCTGTTGCCGAAGTTTGACCATGTCCGCACGGAACACATGGAAACGGCAATTGACCAGATTCTCAGTGAAAACCGGATGAAGATCAGCCAACTGGCCGGGCAGGAGGACCCCACCTGGGATACCCTGGCGCAGCCGATGCAGGCAATGGAAGACAAACTGAGCAACGCCTGGTCGGTGATTTCACACCTGAACGGGGTGATGAACAGCGACGACCTGCGCAAGGTGTACAAGAACTGCCTGGAGAAGCTGACCGAGTACAGCACCGAAGTCAGCCAGAACGAGGCACTGTGCAACGCCTATAAGAAACTGGCGGCACGGGAGGATTTCAGGGATCTGAGCGAAGCCCAGCGCAAGTCGGTGGACAATACCCTGCGGGATTTCCACCTGGGCGGTGTCGACCTGCCCGAGGACAAGAAAAAGCAGTACGCCGATCTGTCCCGGGAGCTGGCAGAGCTGTCCAACCGCTTCAGCGACAACGTTCTGGATGCGACCCAGCACTGGTTCAAACACATCACCGATGTGGATGAGCTGACCGGCATTCCGGAAACCGCCATCGAAGGCGCCAGGCAGGCGGCCCGGCAGAAGGAGTTGGACGGGTATGTGATTACCCTGGATTTCCCCAGCTTCTTCCCGGTGATGACCTACTGTGACAACCGGGATCTGCGCCGGGAAGTCTACGAGGCGTTTGTTACCCGGGCGTCGGATCAGGGCCCGGATGCCGGCCAGTGGGACAACACGCCGGTGATGGCGGAGATTCTGAAGCGCCGCCATGCTCTCGCCCAACTGCTCGGTTTTGACAACTTCGCCGAGCGCTCCCTGGTCACCAAGATGGCCCGCAGCAGCGACGAGGTGCTGGAGTTCCTGACCCAGTTGGCGGCCAGGTCCAGGCCCCAGGCCGAGAAAGAGTTTGCCGAACTGAAGGCTTTTGCCAAAGACGAGTATGGCGTGGAGGACATGCAGGCCTGGGACATTGGCTACTACAGCGAAAAACTGCGCCAGAAACGTTATGACATTTCCCCGGAAACCCTGCGCCCCTGGTTCCCGGTGAACAATGTAGTGCCCGGCCTGTTCCGGGTGGCGGAGAAGTTGTTTGATGTGCAGATCGAAGCCAGACCTGAGGTGGAGACCTGGCACGAAGACGCCACCGCCTACTGCATCAGCCGTAACGGCGAACCCCTGGCCTGGTTTTACCTGGACCTGTTTGCCCGCCAGGGTAAGCGCGGCGGCGCCTGGATGGCGGATTGCCGGGTTCGCTGGCGCAACCAGCGTGGTCACCTGCAGCTACCGGTCGCTTTCCTGACCTGCAACTTCACGCCCCCGGTGAACGGCAAGCCGTCATTGTTGACCCACGACGAGGTCACCACCTTGTTCCATGAGTTCGGTCACGGCCTGCACCACATGCTGACCCAGGTCGACGTGCTGGACGTATCCGGCATTAACGGCGTGGCCTGGGATGCGGTGGAGCTGCCCAGCCAGTTCCTGGAAAACTGGTGCTGGAACCCGGAATCCCTGGGATTGATCGCTTCGCATCACGAAACCGGCGAACCGCTTCCGGAAGATCTGTTGCAGAAGTTGCTGGCAGCGAAGAACTTCCAGTCCGGAATGGCCATGGTGCGCCAGTTGGAATTCTCCCTGTTTGACTTCCGCCTGCACGCGGAGTTCACCAGAGAGGCGCCCACCAACCCGCTGGATATGCACCGCAAGGTGCGCAGCGAAATTGCGGTGGTGCAAGCCCCGGAATTCAACCGCTTCCCGAACTCGTTCTCGCACATTTTCGCGGGTGGATACGCAGCCGGTTATTACAGCTACAAATGGGCGGAAGTACTGGCGGCCGATGCTTTCTCACTGTTCGAGGAGAAAGGCATCTTCGATCCTGAAACCGGCAAGGCCTTCCTGAACAACATCCTGGAGAAAGGCGGCTCGCAGGAGCCCATGGAGCTGTTCAAAGCGTTCCGCGGCCGGGAACCGCAGGTGGATGCCCTGTTGAGACAATCCGGCATCACGGACGAAGCCGCCTGAGAATAAACGGTGTCGGGTCAGGCCAAAGGTCGTAACCCGACAACCAATGCCCATATTGACGGGAGTACTCTTATGGCGAGTCCAAAACGTTTTATCGCCGGGGCCGTCTGCCCTCGCTGTGGTGAGATGGACAAGATCATGATGTTCACCACCGATGACGATGACCAGGTACGCGAGTGCGTGGCCTGTGGCTTCACCGATGCGGTGTCTGACGTCGAACAGCCGACCAGCCCGGAGCTGGAAACCCGGGTGAACAAGCGCAAGAATGAGGACGATCACACCGTCCGGCAGGTGGTGTTTTTCAAGGCCGGGGCAGACGACTGACGCCGGCAGTCAAGGTACGTGATTACCGTCAGGCTTCGTCGAGGCGGGCAAAACGGGGAACCTGCTCGCCGGCCACTTCCACGGTTTCCCGGAACATGGTCAGAGGGCGTACCCAGAGGCTGTAGTCGCCGTACAGGCAGCGGTAAACCACCATCTGCTCTTCGGTTTCACTGTCCCGGGCGATGCCGATCACTTCGTAATCCTTGCCCTTGTAGTGGCGATAGCGGCCGGGCCGTATCGTGTTTTTATGTTCTGTCATCCTGTACCTCGGCGGATTCAGGCCTGTTGAACCCTGCTTTTACGGGGGACGCAGGGGGCGTAACCGTATAAACTTGATCAGGAATGGCAGGGATGCGAAAAGACTCAGCCAGGGCCTGAAGTGTAGAACAACTACCCGGCCCCGGAAACCGGAAACCGCTATGACTTGGCAGGCCTCCTGCGTATTCCTGATTCTATTGTGGCTGACAGGTCTGGCCAGCGCCCCCGTTCAGGCAGCCCCGGTGGCTTTCGAGTGGCTGGAGGCGCCGGCCAATGAGCTGGCGCTGGCTGATGTCCGCGCTGCGCCGTCGGCCAGTTGGCAGCGCTTTGGCGCCAGCGAGGTTTTCAATCGCGGTTTCAGCAATGGCAGTTTCTGGCTCAAGATCGAGGTTCCGCCAGAGCCGGCCAACCGGGTGCTTGAGATTGGCTATCCGCTGCTGGACGAGGTTTCTGTGTACTGGGTGCTCAATGGGGAGCTGATCCAGACTCACCAGACTGGCGACACCCTGCCTTTCAGCAGTCGCCCCATCTATCATCGCAATTTCGTGTTCCTGGTGCCCTCGAATACCCAACCGGTGACCGCCTTCGTGCGGGTGAAAACCCTGGGATCGGTTCAGATTCCCGTGGCGGTCACGCCTTCGGCCGAGTTTCTGGCCAATGAGCAGTTGTCCTATGGCTGGCAAATGGTGTTTCTGGGCATCATCATCGCGATGGCGCTGTACAACCTGTTCCTGTTCGTTATTGTCCGTCATTCAACCTACCTCTGGTACGTGCTGACGGTCGTTGCCACCGGGCTGGTACAACTGAATTTCCATGGCCTGCTGTTCCAGTGGCTGTGGCCGGATTTACCCGTTATCAACCGCTACTTCACGGTGCCGGCCATCAGCCTTGCCCTGTTTTGCGCCGCCATGTTTACCCTTCGGTTCCTGAACGTCCGCCTCTACAGCCATGCCAGTTACCGGTTTCTGCAACTGGCTCTGGCGGGCGCCGGATTTGCGTTTCTGTTCGGCCTGTTCGGCAGCTACCAGGCGGGAATCGTGCTAATCAGTGTGCTTGCCGCTGTGGTAACACCGGCGGCCTGGCTGATTGGCATGCTGGTCTGGCGCAAAGGCCAGATCCTGGGTGGCTTCTATGTGCTTGCCTGGACGCCGCTGCTGATCGGCCATCTGATTCTGGCCGTAAGCAAGCTGGGTGTCATGCCCCGCAGCTTCATGACCGAGTTCGTGCCCCAGGTGGGAATAGCCCTGGAAGTGATCCTGCTTTCATTCGCCATGGCCTATCGCATCAACCTGGAGCGCCGCCGGAGGCACCAGGCTCAGGAACAGGCGCTGGTTATTCAGCAGCAGGCCAACCAGACCCTGGAGTCGCGGGTGCAGGAGCGCACCGAAGAGCTGGAGCGGGCCAACGAGCAGCTCAAGGCTATCAGCCTGACGGATGGCCTGACGCACGTTGCGAACCGACGGCGGTTCGATGAAAAGCTTGCTGACGAATGGAATCGGGCCCAGCGTCACGGTCATCCGCTGAGTCTGTTGATGCTGGATATCGATCGTTTCAAACGGGTAAATGACGAGCTTGGGCACCTGGTGGGTGACGATTGCCTGACGGAAGTCGCAGCCCTGTGTGCCGGTGAAATCCAGAGATCCGGAGATCTGCTGGCCCGTTATGGCGGTGAGGAATTCAGTATTCTGTTACCGGCAACGCCGGAACAAGGCGCGGTTGAGGTGGCCGAGCGGGTTCGCCAGGCGGTGGCCCGCCATCCGGTGCATTCCAGGGAGCGGGTGGCACCGGTCAGCCTGACCATCAGTGTGGGTGTCGCCACCCTGGTGCCCACTCCGGACATGGCAGCCCACGAGCTGATCCGGCAGGCCGATGAGGCGCTGTATGCCGCCAAGGAATCGGGCCGCAACCGGGTAATGGTTGCCCGTGGATTCGGGGCGGCGTCGGTCCCCGGCGCCTGACCAGAGCAGTCAGTTTTTCAGCTTGTAACGCCCAGGCCCGAGGAAAATCACTGCCACCGCTGTGAACAGGAAGAACCCCTGGAGTTCCAGCGCCCAGCCTCCGTTGCGGCCCAGGGTCAGTAATTCGTTGGTATGCACAAGCACAATTGCCACCAGCATATTGAACACGATCAGCAGGGCGCCAATGCGGGTCTGGTAGCCCAGAATCACCATTAGCGGGGCAATGATTTCACCCACGAAAACCCCGTAAGCCAGGAAGCTGGGCAGCCCGTGGCTGGCCAGCGCGCCTTCAATGAAACCAACACCGTTGAGCAGTTTGGCAATACCGTGGAACAGTATCAGGCCGCCCAGGGTCAGGCGGATAATCAGTTTTCCCAGATCAGCGTTTTCGAGCAAGGTGTGGGTCTCCAGTGTACTGTTGATGGTCGCCGCATCACGGCAGGCCACGGCAGAGCACTCAAAACCTGTCAGGACAGGCCGGAACCGAGGGAGAATCGAATGTGGTTCCTTACCAGCAGATTTTCCCAGTAATGCCGCATCCAGTCCCAGGCGGCGTTGTTGACCTGTTCGACGAAGGGGTCGAGGTTGAGCTCGTAATAGTCTGGCGTGCCGGCTATCTGCAACACGGTCACGGTTATGGAGTCGTCCAGTTCATTGGCAAAAGGCTCGCCAATCAGCTGGTGAGCGAGCAGGTTAGCACGAGTCGCCTCCATATCCACCAGTTTGCTGGTCCGGGTGCACCGGTTGTTTTCATACATTTCTTCCATCAGCCGGTGGCACAGATAGGCCCGGATCAGCAGGCCATCGAGGCCGTCATAACGCACCAACAGGGCTGAGGGCTGGGTGAAGTAACGGATGGCGGCACTGACAAACGGTTCAAACAGATCGGCTTTGCCGGCCTCACGGGCACAGGCTTCGACGCATTCAATCAGTCTCGGTGCCAACTCTACGTATTCAACCACAAACTGGAACAGACAGGTGGCCGGCTGGTAGCCCTCGATAGTGACGGCAGAGGGCAACGCGGCAACCTTCGCATGCAGCTGCCGGAGGAAGGTGCCGGAGCGGGCTTCCTTGCGCCGAGCCTGATCAATAATTTCGAGGACTACCTGTGGTGTCATTTCAGGAGATGCCAATGTTTGAACGAATTGAGGTCGCAAGGCGCCTCCCGTTGTTAGTAGCAGTTAGCAACGAGTTCCCGGGCAGGTAAAGAGTAGGGCTGGCTACCCCATCGTGCCTGCCTTTTCTGACAAGTGTAGCCGAGATTCGGCCAACTGCTTTTCCGGCATTGTGAAAATACACAGTCGTAATGTTACAGATTGAACTCCGGTCACTGGCTCTCAAACCATCGTCCGTTTCGGGTATGAGAGCGGCACAGCTACCCATACTGAGACTCGGGGCTATCGAGGAGCCCTGGCACGGCGGCGTCCACCAGCCCCGGCAGGGGAACGGTGAGGTTGGTGAGCATCAATGGTCAGGCCAGCACCCAGAGACGCCGGTTGGTTAACGGAAGGTTAAATAACATATTCGTTTTAATTCTTAAAAATTCTCAGTTAGATTTTTTGGGTTTAGCCGATTTTTTAGTCTTTTCTTGATCTGTGTCTATACTCGGAACTGATGTATCCGTAAGTAGGCTTCCACTCTGGTTTTTTCGGTGTATGCGAGCGCCAGTCAGGCCAGAGGGGTAACGCAAAATCCGACAAGAATAACACTCTGTGGAGACACAGTATGCGCGTGCACGCTCAGCGGGCAGGTGCCCTTTTAGGCGGTCTGATGTTCCCCGCCTGGTCCATGGCGGACTGGACACTGAACATGACCCCGGGGGTGACCGGCACCAGTAACGAAATTTTCAGCCTTCACATGACCATACTCTGGATCTGCGTCGTCATTGGCGTCGTGGTCTTCGGAGTCATGTTCTGGTCTATTTTTGCCCACCGAAAATCCCAGGGCGCCAAACCGGCCAACTTTCACGAGAACACCCTGGTAGAAATTCTCTGGACCATCATACCGTTTGTGATCCTCGTTGTTATGGCGATTCCTGCCACGGCGACCCTGGTCGACATGTATGACACCTCCGAATCGGAGGTGGACATCAAGATCACCGGGTATCAGTGGAAGTGGCAATACGAATATATCAATGAAGATTTCGGCTACTTTTCCAACCTGGCGACGCCACGTGACCAGATTGAGAACCGACAGGCCAAAGGTGAAAACTACCTTCTCGAGGTGGATAACCATCTGGTGATTCCGGTCGGGAAAAAGATTCGTTTTCTGGTAACGGCGAACGATGTTATCCACTCCTGGTGGGTGCCGGACTTTGGTGTCAAGAAAGATGCGATTCCAGGCTTCATCAACGAGACCTGGACCCGCGTCGACAAGCCCGGCATTTACCGCGGTCAGTGCACCGAACTTTGTGGCAAGGACCATGGCTTCATGCCGGTGGTTGTCGAGGCGGTTCCCGAGGAGGAATACAACACCTGGGTCGCGGAGAAGAAGGAAGCTGCCGAGCGCGAGCGCCAGTTGACCCAGAAAGACTGGACCATGGCCGAGCTGATGGAACGGGGCGAAAAAGCCTACCAGACCGCTTGTGCTGCCTGCCACCAGGCCGACGGCAGCGGTGCGCCACCGGCGTTCCCGGCGCTGAAGGGCAGTCCCATTGCAACCCAGGACATGGCGGCTCACATAGACATCGTTGTGAACGGCAAGTCCGGCACGGCCATGCAGGCTTTCGGCAACCAGCTGAGCGAAGTGGACCTGGCGGCGGTGATTACCTACGAGCGGAACGCCTGGGGTAACAACACCGGTGAAATGGTCACTCCGAAAGAAATTTTTGATTACAAGAACCAGCAGTAATCAACGCCAGATAACAGATATCACCAGCCACAATAAATGGCGGTAACGGGGGTTTTCATGAGTGCGGTTGCAGATACCCACGCCCAGGATCATCATCACGGCCCGGCTAAAGGCATCAGCCGCTGGCTGCTGACCACAAACCACAAGGATATCGGGACAATGTACCTGATATTCAGCTTCACCATGTTCCTGCTGGGCGGAACCATGGCCATGGTCATTCGCGCCGAACTGTTCCAGCCCGGTCTGCAGATTGTGCAGCCGGAATTCTTCAACCAGATGACCACCATGCACGGTCTGATCATGGTCTTTGGCGCCGTCATGCCGGCCTTTGTGGGGCTGGCGAACTGGATGCTTCCGTTGATGATCGGCGCGCCGGACATGGCGCTGCCACGGATGAACAACTGGAGCTTCTGGCTGCTGCCCTGCGCCTTCCTGATCCTGGTCTCCACCCTGTTCATGGAAGGTGGCGCGCCCAACTTTGGCTGGACTTTCTACGCGCCCCTGTCGACCACTTACGGGCCGCCAAGCACCACCTTCTTCATCTTTGCCGTCCATATCATGGGTATTTCCTCGATCATGGGTGCCATCAATGTGATTGCCACCATCCTGAACCTTCGGGCCCCGGGCATGACCCTGATGAAAATGCCCCTGTTCGTCTGGACCTGGCTGATCACCGCGTTCCTGCTTATTGCAGTAATGCCGGTGCTGGCCGGTGTGGTGACCATGATGCTGATGGACATCAACTTCGGCACCAGCTTCTTTGATGCCTCCGGCGGCGGTGATCCCGTTCTGTTCCAGCATGTGTTCTGGTTCTTCGGCCACCCCGAGGTCTATATCATGATCCTGCCGGCGTTCGGGGCGGTGTCCCACATCATTCCGGCCTTCTCCCGCAAGCCCCTGTTCGGCTATGCCTCCATGGTGTATGCGGTCGGTGCCATTGCCCTGCTGTCGTTCGTGGTCTGGGCGCACCACATGTTTACGGTGGGCATTCCCATTACCGGCCAGGTGTTCTTCATGTACGCCACCATGCTGATCGCCGTCCCCACCGGGGTGAAGGTGTTCAACTGGGTAGCCACCATGTTCCGGGGTTCGCTCAGTTTTGAGGCGCCCATGCTGTTTGCGGTGGCCTTCGTGATCCTGTTCACCATCGGCGGTTTTTCAGGTCTTATGCTGGCGATTGCGCCGGCTGATTTCCAGTATCACGATACTTACTTCGTGGTTGCCCATTTCCACTATGTGCTGGTGCCGGGCGCGATCTTCGGGATATTCGCCTCTGCGTATTTCTGGCTGCCCAAGTGGACCGGCCACATGTACGACGAAACCCTCGCCAAAACCCATTTCTGGCTGTCATTCATCGGCATGAACCTTGCCTTCTTCCCCATGCACTTCCTTGGGCTGGCGGGCATGCCTCGGCGGATTCCGGATTACGCGTTGCAGTTTGCGGATTTCAACATGGTGTCCAGCATTGGTGCCTTCATGTTTGGCGCTACCCAGATCCTGTTCCTGTTCATTGTGGTCAAGTGTGTCCGGGGCGGTGAGAGAGCGGCTGCCAAGCCCTGGGACGGCGCTCAGGGCCTGGAATGGACGGTGCCGTCGCCTCCGCCCTACCACACCTTCGCGACACCGCCGGAAGTGAAATAGGGATGTGAAGACGCACTCGCTCCAGGACAAAAACAACTAACAACGAATAAGCCATCGGAGACTGTCATGGCGGAAAACCAGAGCTATTACGTTCCGGAACAGAGCAAATGGCCGATCATTGCCACGGTTGGCCTCGGGGTAACCCTCTATGGCGCCGCGTCCATCATGGTCAATGCGCAAAAGGGTGAGAGCTCCACCGGCGCCTGGATCATGTTCCTGATTGGCGCGATGATTATGGCCTACATACTGTTCGGCTGGTTTGGCAACGTGATCCGGGAGAGCCGGGCGGGGCTCTATAGCCCGCAGATGGATCGGTCATTCCGCTGGGGAATGAGTTGGTTTATCTTTTCCGAGGTCATGTTTTTCGCGGCCTTTTTTGGCGCTCTGTTCTATGTGCGGGTGTTCGCCGTGCCGTGGCTGGGCGGTGAGGGGGACCGGGGCAGCTCAAATATGCTCTGGGAGGGATTCCAGGCAACCTGGCCGCTGATTCAGACTCCTAATCCCGAAGCCTATCCGCCGCCAGAGGCCATCATCGGCCCCTGGGGCCTGCCACTGGTAAACACCATTCTGCTGGTGACTTCTTCGTTCACCATCACCGTTGCCCATCATGCGCTGAAAGCAGGCAACCGCACCAAGGTCAAGATCTGGATGATTGCCACGATTCTGCTGGCTATCGGCTTCCTGGTCCTGCAGGCCGAGGAGTACATGCACGCCTACCAGGATCTGAACCTGACTCTGGAGTCTGGCATCTACGGCAGCACCTTCTTCCTATTGACCGGCTTTCACGGTGCCCATGTGACACTGGGAACACTGATGCTTTTCATCATGCTGATGCGTATCAACAAGGGCCATTTCACGGCGGACAGTCACTTCGGTTTCGAGGCCGCGGCCTGGTACTGGCATTTTGTGGATGTGGTGTGGCTGGGTTTGTTCGTGTTTGTCTACATCATTTGATGTACAGGGTCAGGGAGTCGGATTCAATGTCAGGCTCCCTTGCCAGAGCGCAATAAGAATCACCGCCAGGAGCAGTATGCTAAGCGTGACCCGAACCGCCAGGGAATTCACCACCCGATTGGTTTTACCACCATCCTTGATGAGAAAGAACAGGCCACTGAACAGGCTCACGACTACGGCAAGCATCAACACAACGATAACGGCCTTGAGCATGGAACTTCCTGTTTTTATTGGTGTTGTGAATATACAGTCCGGAACGTCTTCCGGGCTCGATGAGGTCACTATAGCAGAGCATGTCTGATTCGCAGCGCCAACGCCGTCACTGGCAATTCGATTGGCGGTTGCTGGTATTCAGTGGGGTCTTCCTGCCGGTTCTGATCAGCTTGGGTGTCTGGCAGCTCAACCGGGCAGCGGAGAAACAGCTACTGCTGGATCAGTGGCAACAGGAGGCTGTAAACCTGGACTGGCCAGACATGGTGGCTCTGGATCTGAGCAATGGCCGGCCTGTGACCCTGACCGGTCTTTACGGAAACCGGAACTGGCTGCTGGATAACCGGACCCGGGATGGTGTGCCAGGGTATGAGGTTCTCACCGTGTTTCGCCCGGTTTCGGGTCCGCCGGTGGTGGTCAATCGCGGCTGGGTGCAAGCGCCCCGGACCCGGGACCAGCTTCCGGAGGTTGACCCGCCGGATGGTGTTTTCACGTTACAGGGGCGGATCAGCGATTACCCGGTGCCGCCGGTTCTTGGTGATCAACCCCCGGCAACCGGCCCCTGGCCCCGGCGCGTGCAAAGCCTCTCCAAAGAGGCGGCCCGAGCCGAAATCCCGGAGCTTCCCGGCAGGATCGTTCGCCTTTCCGGCGACCATCAGCCTGGAGCCTACCGGGCCGACTGGAAGCCGGATCTGATGGGACCGCAAACCCATTACGGATATGCCACGCAATGGTTTGCGCTGGCTGTGGCGCTGACTATATTGACTATAGTGGCAAGTTACCGAAAGACAGGAGCCAATAATGACAATGACGATGGCTAACCGGATATCCGACCAGGAGCAGAATGAAGGCCCCACCCCGGAACAGGCCCGTCGTGGCCGTCGGACCGCACTCCTTCTGTTCGTACTGGGTTTTGGCCCGATCATTGTTGCCACCATCATGTTCTACACCGGCTGGCTGAACCCGGCCGGCCACACCAACAACGGGGTTCTTCTCCAGCCGGTCGTGCCGGTTTCAACCCTTAATGTTGAAACTTCATCCGGGACACCACTGAGCGAACGCTTTGGCCCGGACAAGGCCGATCCTGACTGGATGATGATTGTGGCGGCCGGGCAGTGTGGCAGCCAGTGTGAGGAACTGCTCTACCTTGCCAGGCAGGTCAACATTGCCCTTGGCAAGAATGCCAGCCGGGTATCGCGGGCAACGGTACTGGGCAGCGTACCGGCCGATCTGCAGGCCCGCTGGCCACAGGAATACAGTTCAATGGAGCGGCTGGTTCCAGCCGCCGGCACTCAGCCTGCCTGGCCCGCCGGCATCGATCCGGAAGCGGAGCCCCGTATCCTGTTGGTGGACCCCTTCGGCAACATCTTGATGCATTACGGTTCCGAGCACACGGGTAAGGACATGCTCGAGGATCTCAAACATCTGCTCAAACTGTCGCAGATTGGTTAATGGTCAGAGCCGGAGAGTCAGCCTTGAATCAGTCGTACCTTTCACCATCACCATCACCATCACCATCACCCGCGGCCCGGGTTATGGCCAGATGGGCAACCCTTGCTGTTTTGCTGGCCGTTGTGGTGATCATGCTCGGCGCCTGGACCCGACTGGTACACGCAGGTCTAGGTTGCCCCGACTGGCCCGGGTGTTATGGATTTCTGACGGTTCCCCAGAGTGAATCGAGCATTGCCATCGCCAACGCGCGGTTCCCGGAAACGCCGGTGGATGTCAAGAAGGGGTGGCCGGAGATGATTCACCGCTATGCCGCCGGTACCCTCGGACTGGTGGTCTTTGGTCTGGCCGCCTGTGCGGTTCGCCACCGGCGTAACGGCGTGCCGGTGAAACTGCCCCTGTTTATTGCCGGTTTTATTATCCTCCAGGGTGCCTTTGGCATGTGGACGGTTACCCTGAAGCTGTGGCCCCAGGTGGTGGCCTTGCACCTGTTGGGAGGATTTACCACCCTCAGTCTGCTTACTCTCCTTACCTTGCGGCTACGGAAACGGGCGAAAGGCGAGGAGACTCGGGAGCACCCCCGCCACGCCGGAGTGTTAGCAGGTTTCCGCCCCTGGCTTTATGGCGGGCTTCTGCTGGTGGTGATGCAGATTGCCTTCGGTGCCTGGACAGCCGCCAATTACGCCGCCGTGGCCTGTACCGATCTGCCCACCTGCCAGGGCCAGTGGTGGCCCGGGGGTATGGATTTTCGCCACGGCTTTGATGTTACCCAGCATGTCGGCCCCAACTATCTCGGCGGCCAGCTGACTGCCGACGGGCGGGTAGCGATTCACGTGACACATCGTTTGGGAGCCGTGGTCGTGCTGGTTTACTTTGCGACACTATTGACCCTGATGTGGCGCCGACGGGGGAACACCGGCCTGGGCAATGCCATCCGGCTGGTGGCCGTAGTGCTGAGTGTGCAGGTCCTGCTGGGGCTGGCCAACGTCCTGTTCCATATTCCCTTGTCTGTTGCCGTCGCCCATAACGCCATGGGCGCCGGACTGCTCCTGTCAGTCATTCATCTGATCTGGCGGCATCAGCTGTTACCGAAAGCGCACACCGCGGCAGCAACACACACAACAACAATGAACCAGGAGGTTACGGCATGAGCGAGCAAGTGGAAGCACTGCCGGCCCAGGCAATTGCGAGCGAATCCAGAACACCCATTTCGTGGCGTGACTACCTGGAGCTGACCAAGCCCCGGGTGGTTGCGTTGATGATCCTCACATCGGTGATCGGCATGTTGCTGGCTGCGCCGGGGGTGCCTGGCTGGGGCGTTCTGGTGTGGGGTAACCTGGGTATTGCGTTGTTGGCCGGCGCCGCGGCAGTGGTCAACCATGTGGTGGATCAGAAGATTGACACGGTCATGGCCCGTACCCGCAAGCGTCCGGTGGCCACAGGCAAGATCTCACCCCTGGACGCCATCCTGTTCGCGACCATTCTTGCCGGTATTGGCATGGCCGTACTGATGTGGCAGGTCAATCACCTGACCGCCTGGCTGACCCTGGCCTCCCTGGTGGGCTATGCGGGCGTGTATACCCTGTTCCTGAAGCGGGCCACGCCCCAGAATATCACCATTGGCGGCCTGGCCGGCGCCATGCCGCCACTGCTTGGCTGGACCGCGGTTACCGGCCAGGTGGAAGGCCACGCCCTGCTTCTGGTGCTGATCATCTTTGCCTGGACGCCACCGCATTTCTGGGCCCTGGCGATCCACCGCAAGGAGGAATACGCCAAGGCGGGTATTCCCATGCTGCCGGTAACCCATGGCAACAAGTTCACCGAGCTCCACATCCTGTTGTATACCCTGATGCTGCTGGCGGTCAGCCTGCTACCTTTTGTCACAGGCATGTCCGGCGGCATCTACCTGGTTGGCGCCCTGGCCCTTGGCCTGCGCTTCCTGCAGTACGCCGTCCGGCTCCTGAAGGGCGATGACCGGCGGGTCGCCCTGAATACCTTCAAGTATTCCATCACTTACCTGATGGCCCTGTTTGTGGTATTGCTTGTGGATCATTTTGTGTTTTTCTGAAGTAGACACCGTGCGGGCGCAGGCGGGAAGGGTTTTCCGAAACACGCTGTGAATACGTCCGTGTATGCTCGGCTCCGCCATCCCTGGCTCCGCACGGTTTCGGAAAGCCCTTCCCGCCTGCTCGATTGGTCACCGAATTGGATTCAGCATGAACAGCTCTATTCGCCTTACCCTTTTCTGCCTCCTGTTAATTGTGGTTTTGATCTTCGGGCTTGTCGTGGGACGGCAGGTGTTCCTGATCGGCAGCCAGGAACCGATCCCCGCACCGGAACTGACCGAGCTCAATACCTATGTATATGACCAGCCGCGGCAATTGGCCGAGTTCACATTGACCAATGAAAACGGCGAGACGGTGACCCGGGAGAGCCTGAAGGGGCGCTGGACCTTTGCTTTTGTGGGCTATACCAACTGCCCCGATATCTGCCCGGCGGCGATGGCGAATCTGCGGCGTACCGATCAGCTTCTGTCGAATGAGCTGCCTCAGCCCAACTATCTGCTGGTCAGTGCTGACCCGGAACATGACACTCCCGAGAAGCTCCGGGAGTACACCGACTTCTTTGGCGAGCACTTTCATGGCCTGACCGGGGATCTGGAAACCCTGCGTGCGCTGGCCAAAAGCCTGAGCGCGGTGTTCGTGCACCGAGAGGTGGATGGCGAGTTGCTGGTGGACCACAGCGGCCATTTCGCCTTGCTGAACCCGGATGGTGAACTTGCTGCGGTGATTCAGCCGCCTCATAATCCCGAACAGCTGGCCGAAGCCTTCGAGCGTATTTACCAGTGGGCGAAGGCCAATCGTGACCGGGCCCGTTCCTGACGCTGTTCAAACCCTGGTCGCCGCCGTAAAACCGAAGTCCGGAATCCCATGTTCCCTATCGATGCCATCCTTCCAGAGCTGAAAAACGCCCTGGAACAGACCAGTACTGCTCTTTTGCAGGCGCCACCCGGTGCCGGCAAGACCACCCGTGTTCCCCTCGCCCTGCTGGATGCACCCTGGCGGCGTGATGGCAAGATCCTGATGCTGGAACCGCGTCGCCTTGCGGCCAGGTCCGCAGCCCGGTTTATGGCAAAACAGCTGAATGAGAAGCCCGGCCAGACCGTCGGTTACCGAACCCGGCTGGATACAAGGGTGTCGGCGGTCACCCGCATTGAAGTGGTCACCGAGGGTATCCTGACCCGGTTGATCCAGGCCGATCCGATGCTGGAAGATTATGCGGCCGTCATTTTTGACGAGTTTCATGAGCGCTCCCTGCAGGCGGATCTCGGCTTGGCCCTGGTGCGGGAATCCCAGCAGGCGCTGCGCGAGGACTTGCGGCTATTGGTAATGTCGGCCACGCTGGATACCGCCCCGATTGCCAGGGTGCTCGGGGATGTGCCGGTAATCTCCAGTGAAGGCCGGGCCTTCCCAGTGGAGGTGTTGTATCGGCCGCTGGCCCGCAATGCCCGGGTGGTGGATCAGGTGGTGGCAGTCATTCAGGAAGCAGTACTGGCGGATCAGACCGGATCCGTGCTGGTGTTTCTTCCGGGTGCCGGGGAAATCCGGCGTGTGGAGCAACAGCTTCGGGGCACACTGGCGGAGAAGGTGCGTGTCGCGCCCCTCTACGGCAACCTGAAATCGGAGCAACAGGATCAGGCCATCTCGCCGGCGCCGGAAGGCCAGCGTAAAGTCGTGCTGGCCACGGCCATTGCCGAAACCAGTCTGACCATTGAAGGTGTCAGAGTGGTGATTGACACCGGCCAGCAGCGTCGGGCGGTATTTGACCCCAACAGTGGTATGACCCGCTTGGTGACCGGCCGGGTGTCCCGGGCCTCCGCGGAACAGAGAAAAGGACGGGCGGGACGGGTAGAGCCCGGAGTGTGTTACCGGTTGTGGAGTGAATCGGAGCAGTTCGGGCTGGCGGAGTACACGCCGCCAGAGATTCTGGAGGCAGACCTCGCGCCGCTCGTCCTGGAACTCGCCCAGTGGGGTGCCCGTGAGGCCGCCGGCGTTGCGTGGATCGATGAACCGCCGCGGGCCCACTGGCAGCAGGCCGTGGCCCTACTGCAATGGCTGGACATGCTGGATGCGGATGGCGCCATTACCGATCATGGCAAGGCCGCCCGGGAACTGGGTATTCACCCCCGCCTGGCCCATATGGTGTTGCGCGGAAGAGAGCTCGGTCTAGAGGTGCCTGCTGCGGAACTGGCCGCTTTGCTGGGGGAGCGTGATCTGCTTGGCCCCGGCGCCGGGGCGGATATGCACGAGCGTATTCGCGTGCTCCATGGCGAGCATCGCGATCCTTCGTTGGACCCTGCCCGCCTCAAGGCTGTGCGACAGGCGGCAAAGCGGCTGTGTGGTACTGCTAACCCTGGTGGTCGGGAAATGCCCACAGAAACCGACATCGGACGTTTACTGGCCCAGGCCTATCCGGACCGCGTTGCTCGCCGGCGATCAGGCACGGCGCCGAGGTATCAGCTCAGCAATGGCAAAGGGGCGGTCCTGAGAGAGGATGATCCTCTCGCCAGACACGACTGGCTGGTTGCCGCGGAGCTGGATGGCAAGGCCCGGGAAGCGACCATCTATCTGGCGGCGCCGGTGGATATCCCGGATCTGGAGCAGGATCTGGCCAACCACATTCACGACACCGAAGAAGCACTGTGGGACGACGCCAGGGGCAGGGTGGTGGCCCGGCGCCTCAGGAAACTGGGTGAGCTGGTGCTGCAGGAAAAACCGCTGGCGCAGGTGGACCCGGTGCTGGTCCAGCGGGGTCTGCTCAATGCCATCCGGAAGAAGGGGCTGGAAAGCCTGCCCTGGACGGACGACGGCCACCAATGGTGCGCCCGTGTCCGGTTGCTGGCCGAAACCTTCCCCGATGATGACTGGCCTGATACCAGTGAAGGGGCCTTGCTGACGAATCTGGAACAGTGGCTGGGGCCGTTTTTGGCCGGTAAGAGTCGCTGGTCCGATCTGGGCCGTCTGGACCTGTTGAACGCTCTCAACAGCCTTCTGGGTTATCCGGCACAACAACAGCTCCAGGCGCTCGCGCCGGTTGCCCTGACCATCCCCACAGGCCAGCGGGTCCGGCTCGATTATGGCCCGGAGAACGGACCGGTGCTGGCAGCCAAGCTCCAGGCCCTGTTCGGCTGGACTGAAACCCCGCGAGTGGCTGGCGGCCGCGTCCCGGTGGTCATTCATTTACTGTCACCGGCTCAGCGCCCGCTGGCAGTGACCGCCGATCTCGCCAGCTTCTGGCAGAATGTTTACCCGGACGTGCGCAAGGACATGCGTGGTCGTTACCCCAAGCATCCGTGGCCGGACGATCCGTTTACCGCAGAGGCCCAGCAGGGAACGAAAAAACGCCCTGCTCGCTGATCTGCTTCTATGGTAAATAAACACTTTGAAAAACCTGAAGACCGGGCGGCTGTTGCCTTCGTTTGAAGGGTTGGGTTGAGAGTCGGCTGGCAGCGCAGGATTACTCCATATAACGCCCGCCATCTGAAGGCTCATTTGGGTTATGTGGTGACTAACTGCCAAACTGTCAGGCTAAGCACCTACCAGCCATCCAGCTTGATTCCATTTTCCCGGAGATACTCGCCCTCTTTCTCCAGATATTCATCTACCCATTGCGAATAGTCCGACTTTTCGTTGTTGTACGGCTTGGCCTCGTAACGCCCTACCCGCACTGGCCTGGCCGGGCATCAGGAAACGTCGGCCACCGCGTCAGAGGTTTTCGTAGCGGTTGATGTCGAAGATGCCTGCCTGCAACGGCTGGTGTTCCCGATGCCAGGCAGTGATGTCGTGGAGGATGGTCCAGAAGTCCGGATGCGTGCGGCGTACGCCCCAGATGCTGACCAGCTCGTCGAATGCTTCCTGGGTCTTCAGCCGCCGCAATGTGTTGGTGAACAGGGCCACCTGCGCGGCCGGTACATCAAACATGAAATTGGGATAGCTGCCAATGATGCCTGGATAAATGGTCAGTTTGTCGTCATCCGGCTGATACCGGAAATCCTCACCAAACATGAAGGCAACATTACTGTGGGCGCGGTCCCGGATCACCGTGTAAACGGTACGTTCACCCTTTTCGTTACGTACCCGCAGGAAGCTGACCTCCGGCAGGAAAGTAATCGCCGGCAGGAACTCGGCGCGGGTCGACGCCAGTTGGGACAGCGTCTGGTCGGTGCTGCGAATCCACTCAGGCAGATAAGGGCGACCACAGCTGCTACCACCGCAGCGGTTGATCGGATCGTTCCGTTCGGCGTTCAGGTCGCGAAACGTGAGCAGCAACCTGGCCCCGAGCTCCTCATTGTGGGCGCTGGTGACATAGGGTACCTGGGAGGGGGTGCGGTCATCCATGTCAGCATAGCTGTAACCCAGTTTGAGCTTGCCGGCACCCTGGTACCAGCGTTTCAGCACCCGGTTGCGCTCTCCGGCCGGGATCAGGCGCAGGTAATTCTGCTCAGCACCGTTGCGAATCAGGTCAAAATAGAGCCGGGTCTGGGTCTGGTGGGCGACATTGCCGAAGACATCGAAGTTCACCACCAGTTCGTAGTAGGTGCGCTCAAAGAGTGGGTAGTCCATCCACCAGCTTGTTGTCGGCACCTGGCCAATCAGGCCCCGCTGCACGGAGGCGTTGTTGTGATGGCGGAAAATGGTGAGCAGGGCATTGGTGTTGTAACCGTCACCATCCCAGATCTGGTCCAGCCCGGCGCCATCCGGATAGGCAAGGCGATAAGCGGTCGAGCGCAGTCTGCTGTATTCGTTACGCTTGGCCTTATAGGTGCTCCAGTTATCACCAAAGTCCAGCAGGTCGCTGTCCTGGCCGGGTAGGGCCAGCAACGGCGTTACCCGTTGGCGATAACCGGGATCGGTGACATACAGATCGTCGTCGGGGGCCTGGAACACGGCCCAGAACTGGTCGCGGATCACATCGGTGGCAATCTGCCCACGGCACACTGGCCCGCGAATGAAAGTGCGGGTGAAATACTCGGCGTTGTCCAGCATGAACTGGTAGCGGGCGCGTGCCGGGATGGCGGCGAAGGTGGCAAAGGGGTTGGCCCGTTCATCGGCACCATAACCCGGAAGGGTGGCCAGCGGCCAGTCGTGGCCAAAGAATAACTGTTGTGTCCGCTGCCGTTGCTGGGGGCCAAACGCTAAGGTGATGTGGCGTTTGTGGATAATGCTGCCGGCGACCGGGCGCAGACGATAGTAAAGGGCCCCCCCGGGCGCCTCATTGGGACGGCGGGTGGCAATCAGCTCAACGGGCGCGCCGGGCGGTGTGCGCGAGCGAACCAGTTCGAAGAAGCGGGTGTCGGCACCATCGTCCACAAAATACAGGTGGGCCAGGTAGAGATGCTCGTACAACCAGCGGCTGACCAGTTGCTGGTGGTTTTCTGGCTGATTCAGCCATTGTTCCCACTGCTCGATATGCTGCTGTTCCGCCGGGGTCACCTCAACCTGATGAGGGTGGATAGCGCCGCCCTGGTTGAGCCAGCCGGCGAGGGTGGCGTATTCGTCGTCGGTGAGGCCGGTCACCGCCAGGGGCATGCCCTCATAGGGATGGTCGTCGGCGTAATCGCCAAACTCCGCGTTGGTCACACACTGGTTGACACGCCCGATACCCAGTTCGATGTCCCCGGGAAGTTTGCTGTTGGGGGCAAACTCGTGCTGCTTGCCCAGGCGGATCATGTTTTCAAACAGACTACGGGTTTTGTTGCCCTGCGCCAGCACCGAGTAAAAGCCCAGATCCCGCCACTGCTGTTCGGTCTGGGCATCGATACCCAGGCGGGTGGTGGCCTGGGTCTGCAGTCTAGCGCTGTTATAGACCGGCTTTGGATGAGCCCCGCGGATCAGGCCGTCGGCGTATTCCATCTTTAGCTGACAGGGGGCGTCGTAGCAGCTATGGCAGGCCAGGCATTTGCGCTCAAGAATGGGTTGGACATCGGCCTCGAAGGCAATCGGTTGCTGCGACGGGGCCGGCAGTATTCGCTTCCCGGTGGATTCCGAGGTGTTTTCGGCACAACCGGCCAGCAGCAACAGGCATACAGCAACCAGAATGGCGGGCATGACCGGACTCCCTGATAATCGATCTGTGGGTGGGGCGGCAACTATAAGAGTTCAAGAGTAAAACCGCCATAATACCGGAGTCCGGTCGATCCGTTTACCGCCGAGGCCCAGCCGGGGGCGAAAAAACGCCCTGCTCGCTGATCCGCAGGCCGACCAGTTGCTGCGGAACGGTTTCAAAATACACGTTGCGCGGGGTTATCCAGTGCCCCTCCGGGGCCTTGAGCTCACTGGCGGGCATTTCCTCAAGGGTGGCCGAATTGTGGCTGGCATCGCTGTTGCGAAAGCTGTCCGCCAGCACCCAGAATGGCTTACCGGCGGCCTGTGCCGCCAGTGCAAGTGGCCCTGTGCCGACCTTGTTCACAAAATAGCCGTCTGTCAGCCAGGTGTCGCACCCGGTGATGACCACATCCGCGCTGGCGACAAACACGCCCATCTGGGCATCCGTAATCAGGGTGACCGGCACCGCCAGGTCATTCAGCGCGCGGGCCAGGATATGCCCCTCAAACCCGGGGCTGCTCTGGGTGCAGATGACGGAAAAGGGCTCACCGGCGTCGGCCAGCGCCCGAAACAGGGCGAGCACCACCGAGCTGGCGCTGTGGGTCATTAACACGGGATTCTCAGGTAACTGGCTTCGCGCGTGTCGGGTGATCGCCATGCCCGCATTTTCGAGTTGTCGGAGGGTGTCCAGAATCGCCTGCCGGGGTCGGTCCGGGGCCTCTGCCCAGCGTTCCCGGACCATGCCAAGGGCGTTGCCAATGACGATCATGCTGGGACGGGCGGCCCGAAGTTCGGATATCAGGCGAGACAGGGTTTCAGCGTCGGGGTTGACGTCATCCAGGTACCAAAGCAGTTCATTGAGCGTGCGACTGGCCAACTGAGTGGCACCGGACTGGTAATCCTCCCGCACACCGGCCAGCAGAGTCTCCGCCTTTGTATCCAGCTCCTGCATACTGTCTGTCCCGGGCATCGTTCAGCTCAAGGGTAGCAGCGGCTGAAGCATTTGTCCGATGGCCCGGTGGAGCCGGCGCCTTGGTGGCCAGTGGCTGTCAGAGAATTTTCACGCCAACTTTCATGCCATTGGCCTGTCGCTTTTCACGGATTACGCATGGGTAGATATGCTCATATCCGGGCCTGAAAAAAAGCCTGATGATCGCGCCATCTAACGGGTGCTGCAGCGTTGCTGTGGCGCCTTTTTTTATGCCTGTTTGCCCTGTGGAGGGAAACACCATCCATGACCGAGTCAGCCAACGCTAACATCGCCGATTATTACAGCGCCGAGACGTTCAAACGTATCAAAGACTTTGCAGATGGCAGGGAAACCCCGTTCGTGGTGATTGATACCGCCACGGTTGATCGCCAGTACGATGAGCTGGTGGAAGGCTTCCCCTACGCCAGGGTGTACTACGCGGTGAAAGCCAACCCCGCCCCGCAGGTCCTGACCATGCTGCGTGACAAGGGTGCCTGTTTCGACATTGCGTCGGTGTATGAGCTGGACAAGGTGATGGCCCTGGGTGTGACCGGAGAGCGCATCAGCTACGGCAATACCATCAAGAAGGCCAAGGACATCCGCACCTTCTACGAGAAGGGCGTGCGCCTGTTTGCCACCGACTCCGAGGCGGATCTACGCAATATTGCCAAGGCGGCACCGGGCTCAAGGGTGTACGTACGTATCCTGACCGAAGGCACGTTGACAGCGGACTGGCCCTTGTCCCGCAAGTTTGGCTGCCAGACCGATATGGCCATGGATCTGCTGATCCTGGCCCGTGATCTGGGCCTGGTACCTTACGGTGTGTCCTTCCATGTTGGCTCCCAGCAGCGGGAAATCGGCGCCTGGGACGCGGCCCTGAACAAGGTGAAGGTGATTTTCGAGCGCCTGAAGGAAGAAGATGGCATCGAGCTGAAGATGATCAACATGGGCGGCGGCTTTCCGGCCAATTACATCACTCGCACCAATGAACTGAAGGTGTACGCGGAGGAGATTGCCCGGTTCCTGCACGAGGATTTCGGTGCCGAGCTGCCGGAGATCATCATTGAGCCTGGCCGCTCGCTGATTTCCAATGCCGGCGTGCTGGTAAGTGAGGTGGTGCTGATTTCCAGGAAATCGCGAACGGCCCTGCACCGCTGGGTATTTACCGATGTGGGCAAGTTTTCCGGGCTGATCGAGACCCTGGATGAGGCGATCAAGTTTCCGATCTGGACGGAGAAGGTGGGCGAAGGCGAGGACTGCGTGATTGCCGGGCCCACCTGTGACAGTGCCGATATCATGTATGAGCACCACAAGTATCCGCTGCCTTTGAATCTCGCTATTGGGGATCGGATGTATTGGCTCTCTACCGGGGCTTACACGACTACCTATAGCGCTATTGAATTTAACGGGTTTCCCCCGTTGAAGGACTACTACATCTAGGTTTGGGGTCTGGCCAAGGGGTCAGAAGAAAGCTTTCTTCTGACCCCATTTTCACCTGACCCCATTTTCACCTGACCCCATTTTCAGCTTTTAAAGGATCAGCTTCCGGGCTGTGTTTCAGGTCCAGCGTGAAGGCCCAGGGCAGAACCAGCAGGCTATAGGCGATGATGGTGAGAATGGCGTGTCTGGCGTCGCCGGTCCAGTCGGCGACCAGGCCGCCGAGCATGGGGATGGAGAAGGCCAGGGTGTAACCGACCAGGAAGGTGCCGGCGGAGAGGCGGCCGGTTTCCTGGGAGATTGTGACCAGGGGTGGCACGGCGACCAGGAGGATCAGGAGGATGCCTGAGGTCAGGCTCATCAGGGTCGCGCTGACGATGGACCACCAGCCGGTGACGGTGATGGCGCCGAGGGCGCCCAGGATGCTCAGGGCAGCGGTAACGATGATGGTGGAGCGGCGGCCGACCCAGGCCCGGGCCATTTTGAGCATGATCAGGGACGCGAGGACCTGGGCGAGGTTGAACCAGAACAGGGCGTCGGAGAGTTTGCCGAACTGACCCTGCTGTTCCAGCAGGTTGCCCATATAGGCATTGAGGCCGAAGAACATGGAGCCGGACAGGCCGAGAAGCAGGCCGATTTTCAGGGTAAGCGGGTTGCTCCAGTCCGGAAGCCAGGCGACTTTACCCACGGGTTTTGCCTGTTCTCTTTTGGGCAGGTAGAGGGCAGCAGCCACCAGCAGGGCCGGTAGTGACCAGGCCAGGAGAGTGGCGCGCCAGCTGTTGTCGAACAGGGGCATGAGCACTGGCAGGGTCATACCGGCGCTGATGAACTCGCCCATCAGCATGCCGTTCATGTAGATGGCGGAACCCAGGGCCAGGTGGTGGGGCTCGAGCCATCTCGGCAGAAGTGCCGGCAAGGCCGGTTGCATCATGGCCACACCAAACCCCATGACGGCGCTGGCCAGCATCAGTGTGAGGGTGTCGGGTACCAGGGCGCGGCCAGCGGAGCCGATCACCATGATGACCATGGCCAAAGCCAGGGTGTTCCGGGGACCAATGCGGGCGATGGCCAGGGAGCCAGGCATGGCGCCGATGGCCAGCATCAGAATGGGCAGCGTGGTCAGTGCCCCGGTGAGGGCCTGGGTCAGTGCCAGTTCATTACTGATAAACGGCGCCAGAGGTGGGGCCACCAGCACGGGTATACGCAGATAAATGCCGGCGAGCCAAAGCAACACCGCCACCGGCAGCAGCCTGGCTGACGGTGGCGGCGTGGTTGCGGCCTGGTGTTCAGCCACGGATCAGCGAATCAGCCTTCACTGGTATCCGGCAGGTAGGCGCCGTCTTCGTCGTGCACTTCACGGCCGGTGACCGGCGGGTTGAAGGCACAGATCAGGCGCATGTCCTCGGTGCCACCGCGCAGGGTGTGCTGGTCATGCTTGTCGAGCGCATACAGGGTGCCGTCGGTGATCTGGTGGGTTTCACCAGTGGCCTTGTCCAGAATGCTGCCGTTGCCCGCCACGCAGTAAACCGCTTCGAGGTGGTGCTTGTACCAGAGGTTGAGCTCTGCGCCGGCCGGAATGATGGTTTCGTGGAAGGAGAAACCCATACCGTCCTTCTTAAGCAACATCCGGCGACTGGTCCAGCCCGGACCGGTGACTTCGCGCTCGGTACCAATGATGTCTTGCACTCGTACAATTTTCATTCGCATTCCCCATTGTGTGATGGAACAGCCTTTCAGTATAAACATCCCTGTCAGGTCCGGTTCAACCGCCAGTCGTCGTAGATCGCCATGGATTGCTCGATGGCTGCGGTGAATTTCTCCCTTTGGCGCTGGTCCAGGGGGCGCCGTTTCCGGCACTTGTCGAAGGCCCGCTGGATGTCCTGTCGGCTGCTTTTATCAAGGCTTTCCAGCCAGTGGTGGCCCGCTGGTTCCAGATCCAGCAGGTCCCGGCCGGCGTGGTTCCGGTGGCTGATGTGCCACCAGTGATCAATCGCGCGCCCTAATACAACATAGCCGAACTGGCTGTCCTGTACAGGACCGAAGGTGGCTGTTTTCAGTCCGTCCCGAAGCACCCCGATGTTCAGCGCCGGCAGGGTGAGGCGGTCGCCATAGAAATAACTGCCGGCAGCGCCGATCAGCCCACCCACCAGGGCGCCGGTTCCCAGGGAGGAACCCAGGGTCAGGGCGTCGATGCCGGCTCCGCTCACCGCTCCGGCGCCGAAACCGGCAGTTGCCAGGTAGCGTTTGCTGACCGCCCACGCCTTGCGGCTGTCTTCGGAAAACAGATCGTGCTCGCTATGCCACTCCAGCTCGGCTTCCTGGCGCCGGATGCGCTGGTGCTGGTACAGATGCTCGATATCAACACGCAGGGTCAGTTCCCGCTGGCGTTGATGACGGTACCAGCGCTGGCGGAGCTGTTCGGCCAGTGAGCCGTCGCTGGTTTCGGCGGCCTGGCTGGCGGTCAGGGTGCGTTTTTCCCGGAACGACATCATGTCCTCCAGGGCTCTGGCAACCAGCGCGGCGGCCTGCCGACGGCGGTGCCGCCGCTGCCCGGACAGGAACTCGGTGGCCTGCTCAAGCGGCTTTTCCCAGTCTGGCTCCAGTTGGCCGAATGCCCGCAACAGGCCGAGATGTTGTGCAAACGGGGCGCGAACGGCGTCGAACCTGCGAACAACCTGGAAGAACTGGCCCAGCGCGGCCTGCCAGGTGTCGCTGTAATCGTCCGCACCAATGCTGTTGATCAGCGCCAGGCTCGGGCGGCCCGTCCAGCGCAGGATGGTCATCTCGGCCTCATGTTCGGCGCTGTAGGGTACCGAGCCATCCACCACATAGATAATGCCAGCGCCTTCCAGCAACGGTGTCAGCAGTTCGCATTCATCCGTAAAGCGGCCATTGCCCTGGTGCTGGGTCACAAAGGCCCTGACGGTGTCGGCGTGGTCAGAGGCGGACACACTGTGGGCCTCCAGCCATTCCAGGACCCGTCTCGGGCGTTGAAAGCCGGGGGTGTCCACCAGGGTGTACAGGGTTTGTCCGTCCACTTTCAGCGGATAGGCCTGGCGTTTTCGGGTGGTGCCGGGTTCCAGGGCAATGGCGATGGCATCGTTCTGGGACAGGGTGGCTACCACGCTGGATTTGCCCTTGTTCGGGTGCCCGACCACGGCGAAGGTGGGTATTTGTGTCATGAGGGCTCCCCACTGGTCGTGTAAGGGAACTGCCGCAGGAGCGGTGGCAGTGACACCCTCACGAACTCGTTGCCGACACGCTCAGCGAACCGGAGCCAGGGCTGGATCTGTTGGGCATCCGGCTCGAGGTTTGTGTCAGCCGCCAGGGGTACAAGCGCGACCCGGATTCCACCGGGCCAGAGTCGGCGGGCCGATTCCAGGAAATCCTGAAGCTCGCCGGTTGGCGGCTCCCAGCACCGGGTCAGCAGGATCACGGCGTTGCCACGGGTCTTCAGGCAGTGCTCCGCCACCTGCTTGAGGGTCTGCTCGTCGTCTGTGAGGCTGGCCCTGCCCCCGGCCCGGAGAATCAGGTGCCTGCCTGAGCGCAGGGCTTCGGGCAGTTCCGGTTCGCCGGCTCCGGCCCAGCACAGCAAGGTGTCGCTCTCAGGCAGCGGAAGCAGATTGTCGCGGGCTCTGGTATCCGGCAGGTCGTCGGCATCGTTATGCTCATTGCCTGTGTCCAGGGCCGGCGTTTCCATGCGGTACAACAGCGCATGCATCGCCGGATGGCTGGATAGCAGCCGGCGAGCCCGGTTCCGGATCAAGGCCGAAGTCACAAGCCACATCAGCAGGCGCGGCAGCAGTACCCAGGTTGTCCACAGCATGGTGACAAACGGCCACCACTGGCCCCAGAGGCCGGGATCCGGGCTAGCATTATCTATTCCGGCCCGGAAAAAGCGCGTGGCTTCGACCAGGGCGAGATCCGGAACCGCCGCTGGCCACAACCAGGTCCAGGGTACAGCTATGATTTGCACCAGCCGGTGGTAGTTTGCGGCAGCCGTCTCCAGTGTGGTGCTCCAGCCGAAGGCGAGATCCTGTACCACCACCAGCACCAGTAGTGTGGCCAGTCCCGAGATGGCGAAGCAAAGACCGCCGATGTGGGCGGCCCTGGCCATCAGCAAAGGATGGAGCCTGCTGATCACAATGTTGGCCGGGCTGGTCCGGAAGCGTCGAAGAAGCCAGCGCCAGGGCTGCCATCCGACCAGTGACTGCAGGCTGGTGAACAGGGCGAGTATCAACTGGAGCAACACGAAGCCGAGCAAGACGGTGATATTGATACGCTGGCCACCGTCGTAAAACAGCAGTCCGGCCATGGTAAGCAGTCCTGTGATAAGGCCGACCGCTGCAAAACCCGCATGGACCCGGCGCCAGAAACCCAGGGTCTGGTCCGCTGCTGACGGTGTCGTGTCGGGTCCGCTCAGACGGTTCAGGTGTGCCAGCCAAAGAGCCGCATTCGGGTCAACGCCCTGCTCTTCGCAGATCAGTGCGAACTTGCGGTCCCGGCGATGGAGGAAGGTCAGCGACTGTGACTTGTCCCGCTGGGCCTGGGCATCAAAACCCAGCAGCAGTCGGAGGGGGCTATCGGTCATTCAGTGTCCCGGGTGGTGAATTCGGCCAATCATGCTTTGATGCTAGGATATAGGGATTCCCGCTTCCGATACCAGACAACGAGCCGCCATGCCACACCACCTGATGAACCTGCGCCATGTGCCCGATGACGAAGCCGACGAAATTCGGGCTCTTTTTGAAGCCCATGACGTGGTTTATTACGAGACACCGGCAAGCCGCTGGGGTATCAGTATGGGAGGCTTCTGGGTACACGATGACGACGAGGCAGCCCGCGCCCGGGCGTTGCTCGAGGCCTATCATCGGCAGCGTCAGGAAACCCAGCGGCGGGTTTATGAGGAGAACCTGGCCCGGGGCGAGTCCGGCGGTGTCTGGTTTATGTTCAGACGCCATCCGCTAAGGACCCTGGCCGCCTGCCTGGCGATTTTGGTGGTTATGGGGCTGAGCCTGTTGCCGTTTGTCCGATAATCCATACGGTGTCCAATTTTCCGGACACCTTGGCCCAGGCTCGTATTTACCACTATCTTTACGTCATTTCCCACTCCGGACTGTCCGGATATCCGGATTATTCTTTCTCTCTATCTACCGGATTTCAAATATGGTCATTTAAAATCAATGCCCTGGGTGATTGGCACAGGATCCGCATGGCGTTCCCCGGGGCCTGGCTCAGGGCCTGGCCCGTTCGTTAACAACAACAAACAAGGAACGACCATGAAACGAATGATGCTCTTCGCCCTGATCGGCGCCACGGGGTTTGCGTTGACTGCCTGCAAGGACGGCAAGTCCCCGTTCAATGAAATTCCTGATTTCGTCCAGGGCGATATTCAGCAATCCAGCTACGATGGCATTACCGATGACCTGCTGACGGCAGGACTGGGTGCCACTGGTCTTGGCAGTAGCCCGGCACCGGCGTTCGCTGATCCCCTCAACCCCACTGCCGCCGAACTCCGGCGTCTGGCGATTTACAACAACTACCGGGCTTTGGTCGATACTGCGCCGGGCGGCGGCTACGGCACCTTCTTTGGTCCTCAGGTGGGTAGCGGCGGTGAAGGTCTGATTCCCGGTGAGGAGTTTATTGCCTTTATGTCCGTGCCTGGTACCGATGTACCGGTGACCGTGATGGCCCAGGTGCCAGACAGTTTTGATCCGGATCGCCCGTGCATGGTAACGGCACCGTCCTCCGGTTCCCGTGGCATTTACGGTGCAATTGGCACGGCCGGGGAATGGGGTCTGAAGAAAGGCTGTGCCGTGGTGTATACCGACAAGGGTACGGGAACCGGTGCGCACAACCTTGCCACCAACAGCGCACAACGCATTGATGGCACCCTGAGCGCCACGGACGGGGCCGTTCAGTTCCGGGCAGACCTTACCGACGCAGAGAGGGCCGCGTTCGAGAGCAGCTGGCCGGATCGCTTTGCCTGGAAGCACGCCCATTCCAAGGCCAATCCGGAAGCAGACTGGGGCCGCCATGTGCTGCAGTCCATCGAGTTCGGCTTTTACGTGCTGAATGAAAAATTTGGCCGGGAGCTGGGCAATGGCGAGATTCTGCGGACCATCAAGCCGAAGAACACTCTGGTGATCGCGTCCAGTGTGTCCAACGGCGGCGGTGCTTCAATTCGTGCCGCCGAACAGGATAAGAATGGCCTGATTGATGGCATCGCCGTATCCGAGCCAAACGTCAATCCGGCGGTCGACCGGAGCTTTACCATCCGCCAGGGAGAAGGCCCGGTGATTACCGAGCACAGCCGAAGCCTGCTGGACTACACCACGGCCCTGGCCGTGTACCAGGGTTGCGCCAACCAGGCGCCGGCGATTCGTGACACCGCGCCACTGAACGCGGCGTTCAATCCTCCGGTGATCGGCGAGAACATCTGTAACTCGCTCGCCAATAAGGGGCTGGTGACCGGTGCCACCCTGGACGACCGGGCCACCGATGCCTTGCGCATACTGAACGAGGGGTTCGGGGTTCAGCCTGAGCAGAACCTGCTGGCGCCGGTGCACTTCGGGCTGGCCGTGGCCCAGAGCATTTCGCTGACCTACGCCAATGCCTACGGCCGCGCCGGTGTTGAAGACCGGGTATGTGACCTCAGCCTGGCCGCCACCGATTCAGCCTGGGCGGTGACGCAACTGGCGCCCGCCGCCGAGGCGGCCCTGTTTGCGACCAGTAACGGCATTCCGCCGTCAGCCGGGGTGAATATTGTGTATGACAGCGCTGAGGGCCAGCCCACCAACCTCGCAGCCAGTGCCTCGCCCAGTTCCAGTCAGCCCGATTACGGCCTTGATGCCCTGCTGTGCCTGCGCAGCCTTGCCCAGGGTAGCGACGCGGTGACGGGTGCGGCCCTGACAGGTCCGCAAGCCGAGCTGGCATCGGTCATTGCCGAGGGCATCGCTGAAGTGCGTGCTACCGGTGATCTGCAGGGTAAGCCGGCGGTTTTCGTTACCGGGCGCGCCGATGCCATCCTGCCGATTAATCACACCTCCCGGCCCTACTTTGGTCTGAACCAGCGGGTGGAAGGCAGTAAGGGCAACCTGCGGTACTACGAAATCCTGAACGCCCATCATCTGGACGTGCTCAACGGTTTCCCGGGCGTTGCCGACCGCTATGTTCCGCTGCACCACTACTACTTCCAGGCGCTGGATCTGGTCTGGGCGAATCTGACGGAGAAGCAGCCGTTGCCACCGAGTCAGGTGGTCCGGACCGTGCCCCGGGGTGCCATCACAACACCGTTGGCGGAAGTGAATCTGCCGGCAATCAATCCTGCCCCGGACCAGGGTGACCGCATTGTGTTTGCGGATAACCAGCTCCGGATCCCGGAGTAACCGCGCCGCTCGCCGGCCCGGGCTGGTGTCGGGCCGGCTTTGTTTGCCCCCGCTCCGGGGGCCCCATATACTTCCGTGACTGCATCCGGCGTGCCGGGTGCCGGGGTTTTTACCATGAATGACACCCAACCCATTGGTGCACGGTACATGACAGAGCTGTTTACCGATAAGAACAAGAGTGGCCTGACCCGGGACCTGATTGAAGCCCTGTTTCCGATGTTTGAGGAGGCCAGTGCCGGTGCCATCGCCGTGGACCGGGACGCCCGGATTACCTGGATCAACGCCAGCTATTCTCACCTGCTGGGCCTGGGAGATCCTTCGCGGGTCATTGGCAAGCCGGTGCGTCAGGTGATTCCCCAGACCCGGATGCCGGAGGTGGTCGAAACCGGCAAGCCTCTGCTGCTGGATATCATGGAGCACAACCAGCAACAGCTGGTGGTGACCCGGCTCCCCTTTTACGATGAGGGAGGACAGATTGTCGGCGCGGTCGCGTTTGTCCTGTATGACGATCTGCAACCCTTGACGCCGCTGGTTTCTAAATACCGGCGACTTCATCAGGATCTGGCTGCCGCCCGCAAGGCTTTGGCGAGGAAGGCGCGAGGAACCCGGTACAGCCTGGGCGATTTTGTCGGTGCCAGCCCGGCCGCACTTGAGGTCAAGCGGCGGGCTCGCCTGGCTGCCGGACGGGACATGCCGGTGCTGTTGCTTGGGGAAACCGGAACGGGCAAGGAAGTTCTGGCCCAGGCCATTCATTCGGTTTCCGCCCGTGCCGAAAAGCCGTTTGTGGGTGTCAATGTAGCCGCCATTCCAGACAACCTGCTGGAAGCGGAGTTTTTCGGGGTGGCCCCGGGTGCCTATACCGGCGCGGATCGGAGAACCCGGGAAGGCAAGTTTCAGCTTGCCAATGGCGGTACGCTGTTCCTGGACGAGGTGGGTGATATGCCTCTGCCGTTGCAGGCCAAACTGCTTCGGGGGTTGCAGGAAGGGGAGATTGAACCTTTGGGTTCCAACAAGGTCTTGCCGGTGGATGTCCGGGTGATTGCTGCCACCAGCCGAAATCTGGAAGTGATGATTGCCGAAGGTGATTTTCGCTCTGATCTGTATTACCGCCTGAACGTCCTGGAGATTCCGATTCCGCCTCTGAGGGACCGGCTGGCGGATTTGGGTGTGCTTTGTGAGGCCCTACTGGAAGACATTTGTGAAGGGTTGGAGTTGCGTGGGGAGATCACCGATGCGGGTGTGTCAGCCCTCCGCAGTTATGACTGGCCTGGTAATATCCGGGAGTTGCGGAACGTTCTGGAGCGGGCTCTGACCATGGGCGAGGATGGTGGTCTGCTGGATGCGGATGCCATCTTCAAGGTGCTCCCTCGCAATGGTAGCCGCCCGGCCTCCTCCCTGACCCCTCAACCTGTCCGGCCGCTGTCCAAGACTTTGGCCGAGGCCGAAGCCCAAGCCATTGAAGAAGCTCTCGTTGCCAGCCGCGGCAACCGTACCCGGGCCGCGAAACTGTTGGGCATTTCCCGGTCGGTGCTGTATGAAAAGCTCGCCAGATTGTCCTGAAATACGGACAATTGTCCTGGTGTCCGTACAATCACCTACGACTGATGTCTAAATGTGTCCGGATTATCGGACGATCTGTTTCTGTTGGAGCCTTCTGTATATTTCTAACTATATGAAATTAATTAAAAAATTATTTTTGGCATGATGCCTGCCTTTGTCCGGTGGCAGACGTCAGAACAATGCAGAGAAGAAGACTGGCGCCAACCGTTGGACTCCCGATTTTGCCCTGTCCGTCTTTTCCTGCATTTCTGTCTTTACTCAGACTAGGCCTTTCAGGTTGTACGCCGCCAGGCCAGATACAATAACAACGCTAGGAGACTTGCCAATGAAACTTCTTAAGGTTCTCGCCGGTGTGGCCGGTGCGATCGCCCTTACCACAGGTTCCGCTTTCGCAGAAGATCTGCGCTGGAAAATGCCGGTTGCCTTCGCGACCAACCTTCCCGGTCTCGGCGCTCCCGCTGCCTGGGTTGCCGACAACCTGACCACTGCGTCTGACGGCAGTATTCAGGTCCGCGTATATGAGCCGGGCAAGCTGGTCCCGCCTTTCGATATTCTTCAGTCGGTGTCCGACGGTAAGGTTTCGGCAGGTTACACCTGGATCGGCTACGACCAGGGTAAGGTGCCTGCGATTCCGTTGTTTGCGGCCGTACCCTTCGGTATGAAGCCGCCGGCCTACATTGGCTGGTACTACTACGGGGGCGGCCACGAAATGCTGCAGGAAACCTACGCCAACAAGGGCTTCAATGTGTATGCGCAGCTGTGCGGCATTATCGGGCCTGAAACAGCCGGTTGGTATTCCAAGCCCATCAAGACACTGGAAGACTACAAGGGCCTGAAGATTCGCTTCGCCGGTCTGGGTGGCAAGGTGCTCGAAAAGCTGGGCGCTTCCGTGACCATGATGCCCGGCGGCGAGCTATACCAGGCGCTGGAGAAAGGCACCATTGATGCGACCGAATTCTCCATGCCCGCCATTGACCAGATCCTTGGTTTTGATCAGGTGGTCAAGTACAACCTGTTCCCGGGCTGGCACCAGCAATTTACTGCCCAGTACATGCTGATCAACAAGGATGAGTGGAACAAGGCTACAAAGGCGCAGAAGGCGTTGGTTGAGGCCTCCTGTACCGCTGCCACCACCCGTGGCCTGGCCGAGGGTGAGTACAAGAATGGCAAGGTTCTGGCCGAGTTCCAGAACAAGGGCGTTCAGGCCGACCAGATTCCCCGCGACGTTCTGCTCAAGCTGAAAGACGTGACTCAGGAAGTGCTTGAGGAAGAAGCGTCCAAGGATGCCGACTTCAAGCGTGTGTACGAAAGCCAGCAGGCGTTCATGGAAACCTACAAGATCTGGGATACCCGCGCCTATGTTCCGGCGGACCTGTAAGGTTCGGGGCTGACCTGACCCTGAGCACCGGAAGATAATCCGGTGCTCTCTGATCCAGTCTGGATGGCCCTGCGGGGCCATCCCTGTTTCATGGCATGCTTTCTGAACGAGGAACTGTTGTATGGCAGTGTCTGATAAAGGCTCACCGCCAGGTGTGCACGCATCGGCGTCGGACGCCGGTCAGTTTATTCACCATCACACGGAGTTTCCGACAACCTGGCTCAGTCAGGTCATGGACGCTGTGATTTCTGCCATAGGCAAGAGTGCTTCCTGGCTCTGGGTTGTGGTTACCGGCGTAATCATCTATGCCGTGGTCGGTCGCTATGCCTTTGGCTCGGGGTCGGTGACTCTGGAGGAAGTTCAGTGGCATCTCGCCGGTGCAGGCTGGTTGCTGGGGCTGGGCTACACCCTGGTGACGGATGATCATGTCAGGGTGGATGTGATCCATGAGCGTCTTTCGCTCAAAGGCCAGGCCTGGATTGAACTGTTTGGCCTGGTGTTCCTGTTGTTGCCGTTTCTCGGGCTGGCGGTCTACGAAATGGTCCCCTATGCCGTCAGTTCCTGGGAGCAGGGCGAAACCAGCCAGGCACCTGCCGGGCTTCCTTATCGCTGGATTCTCAAGGGCGTTCTGGCACTGTCTTTTGTGCTGCTGATTATCGCTGCCCTGTCCCGTCTGCTGAAAGTCACTGCCCTGCTTTTTGGCTTTCCGAAGCCAATCCGGGTCGAGTCCGGGGATAATAAGAAAGAGGATGCGTCCTGATGGAGCTTGAAACCCTGTTTGTAATCGGCATGTTCCTCACGTTCGGGGCACTGTTGATGACCGGTTACCCGGTTGCGTGGGTGTTGGGTGGCACCGCGGTTATCTGGACAGTCATCGGTGTAATCGCGGTCGAAAATTTTGGCGCCAATCTATGGTTTGACTATTCCTCCTCCATGGGGCTTGTGCCTGAGCGGATATGGAAGGTCGTAAACAGCGAGACCCTTGTCGCCCTGCCCATGTTTATCTTCATGGGCATCATGCTTGACCAGTCTGGCGTGGCTGAGCGGCTGATGAACAGCATGGTAAAACTGTTTGGCGCCGTTCGCGGAGGTTATGCGGTTACAGTGATTGTCATCGGCGTACTGCTGGCAGCGACCACCGGTATCATCGGTGCGTCCGTGGTGCTGCTGGGCATGCTGTCCCTGCCCGTGATGATGGAGAACAAGTACGACAAGGGGTTTGCCGTGGGCACGGCCTGTGCCACCGGGACCCTGGGTATCCTGATTCCGCCTTCCATCATGCTGGTGCTGATGGCTGACCGGCTGGCGGTTCCCGAAGCGTCGGTCGGCGACCTATTCATGGGGGCGTTCTTCCCCGGCCTGATGCTGGGTGCCATGTACGTGACCTACGCCATTATCCGTCCCATGCTGCAACCGCACATTGCGCCGGTGCCGGAGGGTACGGAGAAAGTGACATGGGGCATCGTCTGGGAAGTGGCGAAGGCCGTTGTACCGACGGCCGCGTTGATTCTGGGTGTGCTGGGCTCCATCTTTGCCGGAATAGCGACACCAACGGAGGCTTCCGGTGTCGGCGCACTGGGCGCTCTGCTGTTGGCCCTGATGTCTGGCCGACTGAACCTGGAAGTGCTCAACTCCTCCATGCAGCAGACAACCCGCACGGCGGCGTTCATCTTTGCCATTTTCCTGGGTGCAACCGCGTTCTCCGTGGTACTGCGGGGTCTGGGTGGCGACCAGGTGATCGAGGACGCCCTGCTGGGCCTGCCTTTCGGCCCCTATGGCGTGGTTCTCACCATCCTGTTTGCTGTCTTCCTGCTCGGCTTCTTCCTGGACTGGGTCGAGATCACCCTGATCATCCTGCCCCTGGTGGCACCGGTAGTACAGCAGCTCGGTTTTGACCTGGTGTGGTTCACCATCCTGTTTGCCATGTGCCTGCAGACGTCGTTCCTGACCCCGCCGGTGGGCTTCGCGCTGTTCTACATCAAGGGTGTGGCGCCGCCGGAGATCAAGGTAACGGATATCTATCGTGGCGTTGTGCCGTTCATCATTATTCAGCTGGCAGCCCTGGCTATCGTGTTCCTGGTACCGGAAATCGCGACCTGGTTGCCGAGCGTGGCTTACGATTAAGGAGAAAATAACAATGCGTCTGGAAAACAGGATTGCCCTGATTACCGGTGCCGGCCGCGGCATCGGCCGGGCCATCGCCGAACATTATGGCCGCGAGGGCGCCAGGGTTGCGGTTGCCGACCTGACCCTGGAGAGTGCCCGGGAAGCCGTTGATGCCATCGAAAAGGCCGGTGGCACCGCCATGGCCCTGGCCATGGATGTCACCGATGAAAAGGCAGTTGATGATGGTGTCGCCGCCATTGTTGAAAAGTGGGGCGGCCTGGATATCGCCCTGGCCAACGCCGGCATCCAGCATATCGACCCGGTGCACAAACTGGCGTTCTCCGATTGGCAGAAGGTCATGAGCGTGCACCTTGACGGTGCCTTTCTGGTCACCCGGGCTGCGTTGAACCAGATGTACGCCAATGGCGGTGGTACCATGCTCTACATGGGTTCGGTGCATTCCCTGGAGGCGTCTCCACTGAAGTCACCCTATGTCGCCGCCAAGCACGGCATGCTGGGCCTGTGCCGGGCGGTTGCGAAGGAAGGCGCGGAACACGGGGTACGCAGCAATATCATCTGCCCCGGATTTGTCCGCACACCACTGGTGGACAAACAGATTCCCGAACAGGCAAAGGAACTGGGCATTTCCGAGGAAGAGGTCATCAGCAAGGTGATGCTGAAAAATACGGTGGACGGAGAGTTCACCACGCTGGAGGACGTGTCTGAACTGGCCGTGCACCTGGCGGCCTTCCCGTCCGCGGCGCTGACCGGCCAATCCATCGTGGTCAGCCATGGCTGGCACATGCAGTGAGTAACAGGAGAGACGGATGAGTCACACAGAGCAATCACCGGTAGTCTGGTCTCCCTCGGAAGACACCCTGAAAAATTCCCGCATGGGCCAGTTCAAGGCCTGGCTGGAGCAGCAGGGCTTCGGCCCTTTCGAGGATTACCATGCCCTGCATCAGTGGTCGATTGATGAGCTGGATACCTTCTGGCAGAAGGTATGGGATTACTGCGGCCTGGTGTGCGATACCCCGGCTAACCAGGTCTTGGGCAAGCGCGATATGCCCGGTGCCCAGTGGTTCCCGGGCATGAAACTCAACTTCGCCGCCAACCTGCTCCGGCTGGCGGATGGTGAGCATGCGGACCGCGAGGCCGTGGTGGCCTATTGCGAAACCCGGCCGGTGCTGCGCCGCAGTTATGCCCGGCTCAAGGCAGACGCCGGCGCCCTGGAGGCCTTCCTGCGAAGCAGGGGTATCCGCCAGGGGGATCGCGTCGCGGGTGTCGTGACCAACGGTTATGAAGCCATGGTCGGCATGCTGGCCGCTACCAGCCTTGGTGCGGTGTGGAGTTCCGCCTCGCCCGATTTCGGCGTGGGTGCTATTCTCGACCGGTTTGGCCAGATTGAACCCGCCGCACTGATCGTGGTGAACGGCTACGGCTATGGCGGCAAGGTCTTTGCCCGCCAGCAGGACTTTGCCGGGCTGGTCAACGGCTTGCCGACGCTTAAAACCGTCGTCAGTGTCCAGCAACTGCCGGACGAAGCGCCTGTTTCGGGTGACCTGGTTACCACCTGGGAAGACGCTCTGACCTTCGGTGCTGGCAAGCCGCCCTCGTTCACCCCGCTGCCACCGGACCATCCCGTTTATATCCTGTACTCCTCCGGCACCACTGGTAAACCCAAGTGCATCGTCCATGGCAACGCCGGCCTGCTGGTGAATCATGCCAAGGAACTGATGCTGCACGGCGATGTGGGCCCGGAGGACCGGTTCCTCTACTTCACCACGTGCGGCTGGATGATGTGGAACTGGCAGGCCTCCGCCCTGATGACCGGCGCGGCGGTGATTACCGTCGACGGCTCCCCGGGTTATCCGAGCCTCAGCTTCCTCTGGGACACCGTGGCGGAGGAGAAGGTCACTCACTTCGGCACCAGTGCCCGGTTCATCGCCGGCTGCCGCAAGGCCGAGCTCCAGCCCGCGAAAACCCTGGACCAGAGCAAGCTGCGGGTCGTGTTCTCCACCGGCTCCCCGCTGCTGCCGGAAGATTACGACTGGATGTACACCGATGGCGCCCCCGATGCGCTGCTCGGCTCCATCGCCGGCGGTACCGACATCTGTGGCTGCTTCGTGGGTTCTACCCCGCTGCTGCCGGTGCGCCGCGGTGAGATCCAGTGTCGCTTCCTCGGGGTGGATGCCGTTGCCTATGGCGATGACGGCAAGCCGGTCAGCGACGGCCGCGGTGAGCTGGTCTGCCGCCAGCCACTGCCGTCCATGCCGGTGTGCTTCTGGCAGGACCCAGAGGGCGAACGCTACCGCGACGCCTACTTCAATACCTTTCCCGGTGTCTGGGCCCACGGTGACTTCATCGAATTCACCGAACACGGCGGCGCCATCATTTACGGCCGCTCCGACGCCACCCTTAACCCCGGCGGCGTCCGCATCGGCACCGCGGAAATCTACCGTCAGGTAGAGACCGTGGCCGAAGTCAAAGACAGCCTGGTGGTTGGCCGCCAGATCGAAGGCGATGTGGAAGTGGTCCTGCTGGTGGTCCCTGCCGAAGACCAGGCCATCACCGACGACCTGCTGAAACAGCTCAAGAGCCGGATCCGCGAAGGCGCCAGCCCACGCCACGTGCCCAGGCACATCGTGCAGGTGAATGACATTCCGTACACCCGCAGCGGCAAGAAGGTGGAACTGGCGGTGGCGCGGTTGATCAACGGCTCGAAAAAGGCGGACAACCGGGATGCTCTTGGGAATCCCGAGGCCCTGGACCATATTCGGGAGCGGTTGGCTGCGGTCGGGTTGTTGCCGGAATAAGGCTGGTTTTGTTGACAATAAGTCGCTGAAAACGGGCGAGATTCTTCCTTCGGAACTCACCTGAATAGCCCAACAGCGGGACGGGTGGAGCCTCCCAAAACTGTGCGGAGCCATGGATGGCGGAGCCCAAGCGCCACAGGGATGTGCCGCAAGGAGCGTGTTTTGGGAGGCTTTACCCGCCCCGCGTCTACTCCAAGGCAATGTTAGAAAGTTTCGTAAATTCCCGCCATTTCATCGTCTTGTAATCGAAGATCAGGCATTTTTAGTCTGTTCTTATACTAAGATCGTAACCAAAATTTACGAAAAAATGGTATCTTAGTCAGTCTATCAAAAGTTCCTAATCAGTCATCGCTCAGGCCAGGCGTTCAAGAGACGCCTGGCCCCGCCATGACCGTCCTGAACCCACCCATTAGCCTGAGGACGAAAATGACATCATCCAAAGCCAAGATTGTCTACACACTGACCGATGAGGCACCAGTCCTCGCGACGCGGTCACTTCTTCCGATCCTGGAAACCTACGCCAAGCCGGCTGGTATCGAGTTTGAAACCAGCGACATCTCTCTCGCGGCGCGTATTCTGGCGACCTTCCCGGATTACCTGGAAGAAGATCAGCGGGTTCCGGATGCCCTGGCCGAACTGGGCGACTACACCAAAGACCCCGACGCCAATATCATCAAGCTGCCGAACATCTCAGCCTCCATCCCGCAGCTGCGTGCGGCTATCAAGGAGCTGAATGAACAGGGTTACAAGGTTCCCGAGTACAAGGAACACCCCGAGACTGACGAAGAGAAGGAAATCCAGTCCCGCTATGCCAAAGTCCTCGGCAGTGCGGTAAACCCGGTGCTGCGTGAAGGTAACTCTGATCGCCGGGCTCCGGCCGCGGTCAAGGCGTTTGCCCGCAAGTACCCGCACTCCATGGGCGAATGGAGTCCTGCTTCCCGTACCCACGTGTCACACATGCGCGGTGGCGATTTCTACTCCAGTGAACAGTCGGTGACCCTGGACAAGGCCACCAACGCGCGCATTGTGTTCGAGAACAAGAAGGGCGAACAGACCGTTCTGAAGTCTGACCTGCCGCTGCAGGAAGGCGAAGTGCTGGACGGCATGTTCATGAGCAAGAAGGCCCTGGTGAAGTTCTTCGAAGATGCCATCGAAGACTGCGAAAAGACCGGCGTCATGTTCTCCCTGCATGTGAAAGCCACCATGATGAAAATCTCCCACCCGATCGTGTTTGGTCACGCGGTGAAGGTTTTCTACAAGGACCTGTTCGATAAGTACGGCGACCTGTTCGACGAAATCGGCGTTAACCCGAACAACGGGCTTTCCAGCGTGGTCGAGAAGATCAAGCAGCTGCCGGAATCCAAGCAGGAGCAGATCCAGGAAGACCTGCATGCGTGCTACGAGCACCGTCCGGAAATTGCCATGGTCGATTCCGTCAAGGGCATCACCAACCTGCACGTGCCCAGTGATGTGATCGTCGATGCCTCCATGCCGGCGATGATCCGTAACTCAGGCAAGATGTGGGCCCGGGATAACAAGCTCAAGGACACCAAGGCGGTGATGCCCGAGTCCACCTACGCCACCATCTACCAGGAAGTGATCAACTTCTGTAAGACCCACGGTGCCTTTGATCCCACCACCATGGGGACGGTGCCGAACGTCGGCCTGATGGCCCAGAAGGCGGAAGAGTATGGTTCCCACGACAAAACCTTCGAAATCAGGGAAGACGGCATTGTCCGTGTCGTGACCGAAGACGGCACCGTACTGACCGAGCACAACGTTGAGCAGGGTGATATCTGGCGCGCCTGTCAGACCAAGGACCTGCCGATCCGGGACTGGGTCAAGCTGGCCGTCAACCGCGCCCGTGCAACCGGCATGCCGGCCGTGTTCTGGCTGGATGATGAGCGTGCCCATGATGCCCAGTTGATCAGGAAAGTCGAGACTTACCTGAAAGAGCACGACACCGAAGGCCTCGAGATTCACATCATGTCGCCGGTTCGCGCCATCCGCTGGACCATGGAACGCCTGATCCGCGGACTGGATACCATCTCCGTGACCGGCAACGTACTGCGTGACTACCTCACCGACCTGTTCCCGATCCTGGAGCTCGGCACCAGTGCCAAGATGCTGTCCATTGTTCCGCTGCTGAACGGTGGAGGCCTTTACGAGACCGGCGCCGGCGGTTCCGCGCCCAAGCACGTACAGCAATTGCTGCAGGAAAACCACCTGCGCTGGGACTCCCTGGGTGAGTTCCTGGCCATCGCGGTATCCCTGGACGAGCTGGGCGAGAAACAGAAGAACGATCGCGCCTGCCTGCTGGGCCAGACCCTGGACAAGGCCACCGAGCGCCTGCTGGAGAACAACCAGTCGCCGTCCCGTGTTACCGGTGAGCTGGATAACCGTGGTTCCCACTTCCACCTCGCTCGTTACTGGGCGGAAGAGTTGGCCAACCAGGACGAGGACAAGGAGCTGAAGGAGTTCTTCGGTAAGCTGTCCACACAGCTGGAAGAGAACAAAGACAAGATCCTTGAGGAAATGAGTGTGATCCAGGGCCATCCGGCTGATCTCGGTGGTTACTACCATCCGCCGACGGAGGAGGTTTGCAAGGTGATGCAGCCGAGCGAAACCTTCAACAAGATCCTTGCCGATGCGCGAGCGTCTGTGAAATAAGGATACGGAATCACGCCCGGCCCTCCGTCGGGAGCCCGTTAGACTGTGTTGGTCTTACGGGCTTTTTTATGCCGGTGGAGCCGATAACCAGCGGCAAAATGAACATTCGGCGAATACCAGCAGCACGCTGAAGAGAATTGCCCTCCATGCATCGTCGATGGCAACCACCCCGTGGCGTGATTCATCGCTTACTCCTGATGCAACGGGGCAAAGGTGCCTCCGGTCAGCCGGGCCAGGTCGCCCGGTGCCAGTTCGATTTCCAGACCCCGGCGGCCTGCGCTGACAAAAATGGTTTTGAAATTCCGGGCGGACGCATCAATAAAGGTTTTGAGTTTTCTTTTCTGGCCCAGGGGGCTGACTCCGCCCAATACGTAACCGGTGCTGCGCTGTACAGACTGTTTGTCGGCCATGGCGGCCTTTTTGCCGCGGGCTGCCCGGGCAATCAGCTTCATGTTCAGCATGGTGGTCACCGGAACCACGCCGACAGCAAGCTCCTTGCCATCAATGGCGACCACCAGTGTCTTGAACACCCGGGCGGAATCAACGGCCATTTTCTCGGCTGCTTCCGTGCCGTAGCTCTCGCTGGACGGATCATGGTCATACTCGTGAATGGAATGGGCCACGTTGGCCTTGCGTGCGGCGTTGATGCCCGGCGTCATGCTCGGCTCCTTCGGAATGACTGGATTCCGGGATTAGATCAGCTAAGGACGAGAGCGACAACTGCTCGCTGGCGGGCGGAGAGGGACAGGAACCCCGCTGATTTTACCGGTAATGACATTTGGCCCTCGACTTGAAGTCCCCTTATGACTATTTTTCGTACATCATGAAAATCCAAACGCTGGTGACAGTGTGTCCATGGCGCCTTCAGGGGCGAAACATCGGGGAATGAGTACTTTGAGCAGCAATCAGACGCCTCTGCGTCGGGCCGGCTGGGCAGTTACGGTGTACCTGATCGCCGGCTTCGCCTGGATTATGTTTTCCGATGCCCTTGCCGAGGTCTGGTTTCCGGACCCGAAGACCCTGTCTATGGTTCAGACCTGGAAAGGCTTCTTTTTTGTCCTTACGACCGGCCTGGTGCTGTTTTCGGTGCTTTTCCGCCAGCTCACCAGGGACCGGGCGCTGCTGGCCCTGCAGCACGGCCAGCGTCTGGCGCTGCGTAAACGGGAGCGCCAGCTCCAGGTGTTGATGGACAACCTCCCGGGCATGGCCTACCGGTGCCGGTACGATCCCCAATGGACCATGCTGTTTGTCTCCCGGGGTTGTGCCCGGTTGACGGGTTACGAGCCGGAGGAACTGATAGAAAACCGCGTAACCAGTTATGCCAGCCTGATGGACGACGAGGACGGTGAGCGTATCTTCTGCGAAGTGAAGGCGGCACTGGCGAACGACAAATCGTTTTCACTGGAATATGGCCTGACCCGTAAGGACGGCAGCCGGATCTGGGTCTGGGAGCGTGGCCGGGGTGTTGAGGAGGAGGACGGCACGGTCGTGCTCGAGGGCATTGTCCTGGACATCTCCGACCGCAAGGAGTTGGAATCCGAGCTGGAGGAACTGGCGACCCGGGATCCACTGACCGGACTCTTCAACCGGCGGGAAATGTCGAGGGTTCTGGAGGAGGAGCTGGAGCGGGCCAGGCGTTACCAGCGACCGATGGCTTTGCTCTGGATTGATTTTGACCATTTCAAGGACGTTAACGATACCTACGGCCATGCCGCGGGTGATTCGGTGCTCCGTTCTATCAGTCGTCTGCTGTTGGGCAGCGTCCGCAGTGTCGATTCCATCGGTCGGTTCGGGGGCGAAGAATTTGTGATTGTATTGCCGGAAATGGGTCTGGACGAAGCACGTGACACCGCCGAGCGTTTGCGCCGCAAAGTAGCCGGGGCGCCACAGCCACTGGGCGACGGAAAAACCGTGCCACTGACCATCAGCGTCGGTGTCGCGGTCTACCCCGAACACGCCCAGAACGGGGCAGCACTGTGTGCCGCCGCGGACAAGGCAATGTATCTGGCGAAGGGCTGGGGCCGTAACTGTGTGGCCATGGCGCACCTCCACGACCAGGTTCATAATGAGTCCTGAGGCCCTTGCCGGGGGGAGTCGTTGACGCTGGCCCGGACGCCATCCGGCCAATGTCATTTGTGTCGGCTGAATTGAAGATAGAATAAAAACAACCATCTTGATAAAGGTTTGACCAGATGAACCGATTTGCCCGTCGTGCGCTTCACACCTGCCAGATTCCCGGAGATCTCGAGACCGTCACCTTCCGGGACGCTGCGGGTGAAAATCCGGCAGCCGCAGGTGTCAGTGAAGAGACTGTCGAGACGATCTGGCGCAGCGTCCAGGGGCTTTACCGGACAGGAGTGCACCCCGGAATCCAGATTTCTGTTCGCCACCAGGGCGAACAGATCCTGCATCGCGCCATTGGCCACGCCACCGGCAACGGACCGCACGACCCCCCGAATGCGGTCCGGGTTCCGATGACCACCGATACACCGATCTGCTACTTTTCCGCCTCCAAGGCGGTAACTGCCCTGCTGATGCATATTCTGGCGGAACAGGGGCTGGTTAACCTGATGGATCCGGTGTCCTACTATTGCCCGGAGTTTGCCAGTAATGGGAAACGGACCATCACGGTCCATCAAATCCTCTCCCACCGCGGCGGTATTCCGGCCATTCCGAGGGAAACGCCCATTGATGTGTTGTGGGATCGCGACGAGATCTGGCGCCTGTTATGCGCGGCCAGGCCTGTGGAAGTGGACGGTGCCAAGGTTGCCTACCATGCCATCACCGGTGGCTTTGTGTTACAGCGGGTGTTGGAGAGTGTCACCGGGGACACCATCGAAAACTATCTCGACCGGCACCTGCGCCGGCCGATGGGCATGAAATGGTTTACCTATGGCATTGCCCCCGAGCACCTGAATGATCTGGCCAGTAATTACGCCACCGGTCCGACGCCCAGGTTCCCGGTTTCCTGGATAGTAAACCGGGCCCTGGGTGGCGACATCCGGACAGTTGAGAGGGTTGCCAGCGACCCCCGCTTTCAGGAGGCTGTGATCCCGGCAGGGAACCTGTGTGGGACAGCAGAAGAAATGGGGCGTTTTTTCCAGATGATGCTGAACGGGGGCCTCTGGAATGGCCGGCGGGTCTGCAGTGAGCTCACCATTCGTCGTGCCATCCAGCAGTTCGGCTCGCTCCAGATCGACCGGACCATGATGGTGCCCATGCGGTTCAGTGCCGGCATGATGCTGGGCGGAAATCCGGTGGGTCTCTGGGGACAGCAGAGCCGGTTTGCCTTTGGCCATGTTGGTCTGATCAACAAGCTGTGCTGGGCCGATGCTGCCCGGGATATCTCGGTCAGCCTGCTCAACACCGGCTTTCCGATTGTTGGCCATCACCTGCCGGCACTGGGGAAGTTTGTCTACACTGTCTGCAACCGGTTCCCACTGATCCCGGAGCACCGGCGACCGATGATTGCCGCCTGAGGCGGAGGCCTCACATGGTTCGCAGCTGTGCTTCCAGAATGCCCAGCACAGACGACAGTATGTCGCGGAAATCGGTCAGTGTCTGGGTGCGCTGGATCACGTCCTCCCGGTTTTCATCCAGCCGTTCCAGTTTTGGGACAACCCGCCTGATACCTTCCGTAATCACTTCGTAGGGATAGTGGTGATCCTGGATGCTGAGCTTGTTGATCTCGGCCACTTCCTGGCTGAAGATGCTGATGATGTCATACAGCATGTCCTTGTGATGAATGCTGCTGGCTTCCCAGTAGGCATCGTCCAGCAGTTCCAGCAGTGACAGGTATTCACGCAGGGTATCCGCCACGGATGTCTGGGTCATGGTAGCTCCTGTAAGGGTGGGAAATTTCTTGTCTACAGGGAACTATAGCAGGGGTTCTGTTGCCTGAGCCGCATGCGGATTCTGCCAGCCCATAAATAAAAATGGGGTATACGGATTTTCCACTCATCCAGGGCATCGTTGGCCATGCGCACCAGATGGAACTTATCGACGACGATTCGGGCTTGTGGCAGCACGGCTTTGACGGCGGGTGGCCAGCAGATCGGGCAGGGTCCTCTCCTCGATGTTGGTCAGAATGCAGCGGTAGCGCTTGTTCAGGTACAGCTCGTCGATGCCCAAAATGCGGGGCGTCTCGAAGCGGTGCCAGCGACCCAGGAACTCGGCGCGGGCGTTGAATATTTCCCGTACCGTCTTCTCGTCCAGGCCGGTCTGGGCTGCCACGAAGGTGTAGGGGTGGTTGAAAGATTCCTTCTCCACGTATTCATATGGACAACAGGGCATACGGCGAGAGATTTTTGCCAATAATGGACATTATTTAACCCTTGAGCGCCAGAATACGCCTGGCACCGTTAAGCACGACAACCCCCGCGATGGTACCAATTATCAGATCCGGATAATTGGATCCGGTCCACGCGACCAGGGCGCCAGCGGCGATGACGCCCACGTTGATTACCACGTCATTAGCCGAGAATATCCAGCTTGCCTTCATGTGCGCCCCGCCCTCTCGGTGTTTGGATATCAGCAGCAGACAAATGGTATTGGCAATCAATGCGACGAATGCGATAGCCATCATCATCAGCGATTCGGGTTCACTACCGAATAAAAAGCGTCTCACCACCTCTGCGAGTACGCCAACAGCCAAGATCAGTTGGAGTACACCAGCAAGATGCGCGGCACGTACCTGCATTTTCACGCTATGCCCAACGGCATAAAGGGCGAGCCCGTACACTGCCGCATCGGCAAAATTGTCCAGGGACTCGCCAATCAGGCCGGTGGACTGGGCAATCAGACCGGCAGTCATTTCCACCACGAACAGGACTGCATTGATGCCGAGCAACCAACGCAGGGTGCCGGACTCTTGCGTAGCAGAGGCTGCCGAGGACTCGGCGGCCTTGATTGTCTCCGGATCGGCAGCAACAGTTTCCTGAAGCGAGGCTCCTAGCCTCAAGGTCGTCAGTTTCGCGGTGATGGGCTCGACCTCGCCGTCGTGCACGACCTCCAACCGACGGTTCGACAGGTCGAACGACAGCGTCCGAATATCTTCAAAGCCGTTCAGGGCCAGGCGAATCATTCGTTCTTCTGATGGACAGTCCATCTTCGGCACGGCATAAACGCTGACCCATTTCCCCGATGCTTCGGAGGAGTCCCGCATATCGGTATCCGCTGGGGGCGTTGCATCGCAGCCACAGGCGTCTCCACAGGTTTTGCTCATGATACGACTCCACTTGAACATTATTGGGTTATCATTTAAAACCATATAGCCACTATAAGGTCAACAAAGCGGAGAGAATCCGTTGAGGAGGAGTCTGATGCGCATTGGTCAGTTGGCACGGTTAGTAGGGGTCGATACACAGACGATCCGCTTCTATGAACAGCAGGGCTTGTTACCGCCGCCTGATCGGCAGGAAAACGGTTACCGTGTCTATACCGAGAAGCATAGTGAGCGGCTGGCCTTCATCCGTCGCTGCAGAATCCTGGACCTCTCATTGGCTGAGATTCACGAACTACAGAGCTATCAGGACGACCCTCATCAGCCTTGTACTGCCGTCAACGCCTTGCTCGATGATCACATCTCTCATGTGCGGTCGCAGATTACCGCTCTGCAAGCGCTTGAGAAGCAACTCGTTTCACTGAGAGCGAGTTGCAACGATGACCGGGAAGTTGAGGCGTGTGGGGTTCTTGCTGGAATTAGCGAGGGAAGCATGCACCAGCAGTAGGTTGATGTATCAACCAGATAATCCGATCACCCTAAAAATGAAACTCTATTCATTTTCATTGCGCTTTGTCTGACAGTTGTGCAGACTTACGAAATGGGAAAAGGATCTATCACGACTCAATGGACGAGAGGCCGAATGGACAAACCCACACTACCCAGCCACCAGCCTGTCTCCCGCGAGGTCAGGCTGGATCATCATGACAGTGTTCGCAATCATGTGCATCAGCAGGTGCGTTCGGAAGTAGAGCGCCTTGAGCGCCGGATTGAAACGCTTCGTTTAGTTAAAGCCCCGCACGCGGCGATCATGATTTCCACCTATGAGCGGATGATCGACCGGAAAAAGGGTTTTCTGCGGAACTGGGATCTGCGCGAAGAGGGTCACTGACGATCTTCGACGTTGATCGTAGTGTAGATAAAAGCTTCATCTCCACTCCGTTGGTTTCCGCAATGCTGCGGATTGCGCGTTCTTGCGTCTCCCTCTTCCAGCATGGCGGGTTCGTCTTTCGAGGTAAAAACCCGGGCCCGCGTCTCCCCGTAATTTATTATGACTTTCACGCAATCCGGCTCGTCCCCGTTAATGACAATTCCTGAGGCGTTAGTGAGTGTCAGGGTATCGCGTTGGGTTTCCATGAATTCCTGAAGAAGCTCCACATTGCCAAGGGTGCGACCGGTATAACTTGTGGCGGAAAATTCCGGTTGGTTGAATCCGGTGGTGCCAAACGTATTCGAGCTGAATCGGCCGCTCCAGGCCGCGCTGGCTACTTCTGCCGGGTTCTCGTCATCCTCGGCCGGTTGCCTGGCAACAAACTGGCTGGCACGAAACACTTTCTTCATCGCAGGGTTGTAAGTCCAGTCCAGCATCACGTAGATCCAGGTGCTGTCGGCTTGTGAGGCGCTGTCCTCGCTTCCAGTTTCGGTGAACCGGATCAGTGCGTCGTTGGCCGGAGTGTTAAAGCTTGCGGCTTCGTCCCTTTCAATGCTGTCCCGCATCAGGCGACGCCCCTCATTGAAGTTATCCACCTGGCCTGAGCGAATCACCTCATTGATGAGGTCGAGAGGGTTGCGCAAGCTGATGTAATCGGACCCTCCGGAATCCGGCTCTGTACCCAGGAAGTTATCCAGATGATTTCGAATCGCCATGGCGCTTCCGTTATCGTTGCCCTCGGTTGCCGGCTCCATGCCCCGGTAGAGGTCCTGGAAGGTTGTGTATTGCAGAACCGAGTCCAGCCCTTCAGTGTCTCTCAGCCGGAAGGTTTCCAACGGCAGGTCTACGTCGGTTGCAGGGTTCAGATAGCCACCACCGGAGGTGTCCGGGTCGCACCCTGCCAGAACCAGGGTCACAATGGAAGTTGCGGCGAACAGGTAGGAATGTCTCATTTCAGAAGGCCCCGGGATGCGAAAAGCAGTGTAAACCGCTAAAGTGAATGACCGCGGGGCGAATGTCCCTGCGCGGCTGCTGACAATAAAACATAAAACCGGTATCTACCCTCGCGGAGATCACATTTTGCGGCAACGGCTTACATTGGCGCTCCCAGCGGTGACGCGTTCGTTGATGGTCCTGCTGTTCCTGGCCACCATCACGATGCCGGCGTCGGCCGGTGCGGCCGAACCCTGCCGTGATGGCGAGATTATCCTGAGTGCGGGTGTCGAGAGTATCCGGGATCTGGGGGGCTGTATCTGGTACCTGGAGGACCCGGGGCAGACCCTGACCCTGGATGAGGTCCGCAAACTTGAACCTGGCGCGTTCACCCGTCACGACGGCGGCGTGCTGAACTTTGGCTACACGGAATCCGCCTACTGGGTACGCCTTGATCTGCGTCCAGGCAAAAACCCGGACCAGACCGACTGGATTCTGGAACTGGCCCTGCCCCTGGTGGATGAAGTCGCCCTGTTCATGGTTCGCGACGGCACCCTGGTTGAGCAGCGGCGGGCCGGCTATAAAGATAACTGGGCGGAGAGGGACCTGGCGGTGCCCAACCCGACCTTCCGGCTGTCCCTGGCGCCTGATACCCTGAACCGGGTTTACCTGCGGGTCATCAACACCAACACCTTCCGGCTGCCCATCAGCCTGTGGCACCCCGACAGCTATATTGAAAAGGTATCGGTGGATGAACTGGTCCGGGGCATCCTGCTGGGAGCGGTGCTGGCGATTCTGGCCTATAACCTTTTTGTCGCCGTTTCGGTCCGTGAGCGCAGTAATATCTATTACGTGCTCTATCTGGTGTCAGCGACCGTCTTTATTTTCACCGAACAGGTCCACGGTATCCAGTTACTAGAGAACCGGCCTGCCCTGTTCAACAAGCAGTTTCTGCACTTCCAGATCACTCTGACCTGGTTCTGGGGCCTGCTGATGGCCCGGTCGCTGCTGGAGACCCGGGAGCGATCAGCGGATCTTGATCAGGTTATCCGGCTTTGTCTCTATGCCGTGGTCACCACGTTTGTACTGTCGCTGTTCCTGCCCTATCACGTGGCAATGGAATGGATTGTTGTCGGCTCGATCCTGCTGAGCCTGATCATGATCGTGGTCAGTTACCTGTCCTGGCGCTATTACAACCCGGCGGCCCGCTCCTACTTCTTTGCCTGGACCCTGGCGCTTGTTGGCTTCGGGATCTATGCCTTTACGGTAATGGGCCTGCTGCCCCTGAACACCTTCACCACCTATTCACCCCAGTTCGGCCTGACGGCCCAGATCATACTCTTCTCGTTTGCGCTGGCGGACCGGATCAAGCAGGTCCAAGGTGAGGCCCTGGGCTGGAGCCAGCGGGCCTTATCGAATCTGCAGCGCTACCAGTCACTGTTTGACAATGCCATTGAGGGGGTGTTCCAGATGTCCCCGGGCCGTCGTTTCGTCACTGCCAACCCGGCGATGGCCAGGTTGCTGGGCTATAACAGCAGCCGGGAGCTGCTCAAGCGCAATCCGGACGTACTGGAAACCTGCATTGCCGATGATCGCCTGCGCCGGTTGGTGGTGGAGCAGTTGGAAGCAAAGGGCACAGTGAAGGGTATCGAGGCCCGGTACCTGACCCGGGACGGCGATGAGCGCTGGGCCACCATTTCACTGCATACGGTGTACGACGCCGATGGCGAACCGACGCACCTGGAGGGAACCTGCATCGATGCCACGGAGAGCCATAACCGGCAGCGCATCGAACGGGAACGAGAGCAGGAGCGCCTGGAGAAGGAGCTGGCCCGCAATTCGGCCGAGGCGAAAAGCCAGTTCCTGGCCAACATGAGCCATGAAATCCGCACGCCGCTGGCAGCGATCATCGGTTATGGCGAAACCCTGCTTGACCCGGACCTGAGCGAGCCGGAGAAACGAAGCAGTGCCGAGACAGTGGTGCGCAGCGGGCGCCATCTGCTGGAACTGGTCAACGATATTCTTGATCACTCGAAAATCGATGCCAACAAACTGGACGTGGATATCGTCTCGGTCAACCTGCCGGAACTGCTGGATGAAATCCGGGCTTTTTTTGCGCCCCGGGCCCGGGAAAAGGGCCTCGATTTCAGCATTATCTGTGAATACCCGTTACCGGAACAAATCCAGACGGACCCGACCCGGTTGCGCCAGATCATTATAAATCTGTGTGGAAATGCCCTGAAATTCACTGAAAAAGGCTCGATTTCCCTGGTCGTACGATGCGATCGCGATCAGGAGCTACTGGTGGCCCGGATTGTCGATACCGGTATCGGCATGAAGCCGGAGCAGTTGGGCCGGCTGTTTGATCCCTTCGCCCAGGGTAGTGCCGCCATTTCCAGACAATACGGTGGAACCGGGTTGGGGCTTAGCATCTCCCGACGTCTGGCGGAAATGTTAGGGGGCAGTATCCGGGTAGACAGTACCTATGGCGAGGGCAGTGAGTTTGAGCTTTCGATCCGTACCGGATCACTGGAGCAGGTGCATTTCCTGCGGGATGCCTCGGAGCTGAGTCAGCGTCGCAGAGCCATACCCATGGTGGTGGCGCCGCGACTCTCTGGCCGAATCCTGTGTGCCGAAGACAACGACGTTAACCGGCGCCTGGTGTCCCTGCTGGTGTCTCGCACCGGGGCAGAGCTGGTGCATGTGGCCAATGGCGCCGAAGCACTGGAGCTGGCCATTCGTGAACCTTTCGATCTGATTCTTATGGATATCCAGATGCCGGTCATGAATGGTCGGGATGCGACTGCGGCGTTGCGCGAAGCCGGCGTGAATACGCCGGTTATTGCCCTCACTGCCAATGTGATGTCTGAGGATATTGCCGATTACCGGCTGGCGGGCTGTAATGAGCATCTGGCCAAGCCCATTGACAAACAGCGGTTTTTCGAAACCCTGGCCAAGTATCTTGTGGTCAGCCCGGACAGTGCGCAACGGCCCGCGCGGCGTTATCAGGGCAAGGTGCTGGTGGCGGAAGACAACGAGGAAAACCGCCAGCTGGTGGAGCGTATGCTGCGCCGTGAAGGGGTGGACGTGGTGGCCGTTACCAGTGGGGATGAAGCGGTCCGGACGGCGCTTTCAGACACGATCCATCTGGTCCTGATGGATCGCCATATGCCTGGCATGGATGGCGTTGCCGCCACCGCGCTGCTCCGCCAGGCGGGGTTCCGGCGGCCGGTGATTGCCTTTACCGCCGGCGATCAGCAGGAAACGGATGCTCTGCTTGATGCCGGTTGTGATGGGGTTTTGAACAAGCCTATTGATCAGTCGCATCTCCGATCGTTGCTGGAACGACTGCTGGTTGCCAGCCCGGCCTCCGTTACGGAGGCCGGTGAGGAGGCCGAGGTTGCCGGCCTGGTAGCCCGGTTTCTTGACAGTCTGGCGGATCGCCGGCATAGGATGGAAGAGGCGCTGGCCCATGGCGATCGGGAAGTCTTAAGAACGGAAGCCCATCAGATTAAGGGAACAGCAGGGGCAATGGGCTATCCTCTGATGACCCGCCAGGCGGGCAGGCTTGAAGACCTTCTGAAAGCCACTGACCCGGACTGGGATCGGGTTCGCAGCGAACTGGAAGGGCTCGGTGAAATGATAGACCGCGCCCTGACGGCTTCGGAGGCCCCGGGCTGATTCGACCCGTGAACAACCAACAGGAACAACGCAATGAGTGAACTGCCGGAACGCCGAGAGCACCATTCCCTCAGCATGATGTACGGGACCTATGCAGACATCCTGTTCGTCCTGTTTCCCTTTCTGATCATTGGTATGCAGCGGCTGTGGGAAGGCCGGCTCTACGAAACCCTGCTCCGGCCGGATCTGAGTATTGCGGCGGCCATTCTGGCCGGTCTTGCCATTGGCAAGTTTGTGCTCGGGCTGGTTACCAACCGGGACCTGGGGCGCTACAAGGAACGCATCGTTTTCTTTATCGCGCTGACCCTGTTTGTGGTGCTGGGCCCGGCAATCATTCTGATATTGAGTATACTGGGAAGTTCCGATGTGCCCGGCTTTGTCACCTTTGTTCAGCCGATCCTCCTGATCATCGCCATCTCCCTGTACACCACGGCGGTGAGCATCAGCAATATCCTGACCCGATTTGGTATGGAGGAATCACTGACCGGGCCGCAGGAGGTATCGGCCAGCTCGGATCTCAGGGAGCCGGACCAGCCCCGCCCTGCGCCACTGGATCTGCCCCGGCGCACGGGCAACGACCCAACAGTATGACAGGAGCAACCCATGACAGATCTGAGAGTGTTGGTAGTAGAAGACGAGCCGGTGATGAGAGAGCGGCTGGTGGAAATGCTCTACAAGGCCGGGGCAACGCAGGTAGCCGAATGTATGGATGCGGGCTCAGCCAGGGCGGCTTTTGAAGCCCAGGAGTTTCAGATCATTCTGCTGGATCTGGGCCTGCCTGACGGCGATGGCCACGAGCTGATGTTGGAGTTCAAGCGCAGCCGGGAGCAGCAGCATATCGTGCTGGTGACAGCCGATGATTCCATTGAAAGCATCCAGCGGGCCATCAGTGCTGGCGCCAACGGTTATGTGGTGAAGCCCTACTCCCAGGAAAAGATTCATGATGTGGTGAACAACTACGCCATGGTCCACGGGGGAGACATGGCCATGATGCAGGGCCTGAACCGGCGCCATTGACCGGTTCAGGCCCTGTACGTTCCAACCCTGAAGACGGCGGTCAGGCGACCTGACGCGCAATCCAGGAGTTATAGCGATTAGCCAGTGCCCTGACGTAACGGGCCTCGGCACCGTCCAGATTGCCCAGAACGCCGTTGAAGATCCAGCCACGCTCGTACACACCCAGCACCCGCTGCTCATCATCCAGGTTGACGCGCTGATTCAGTTTTTGGCAGATGGCATCCAGCAGCGGCAGCTTCTCCGGAGGCTTGATCGGCCCCTGGCGATTGTTCATGGGCTGGTTCGCTGCTCGTGTTGTCGGATGTCTTTTCATGATGTTCTCCTTGTCGTTTTGCGGCTGCAAAAACAAAACCCCGGTGCCGAGGGCGACCGGGGTTTTGCGGAGAAGCTGACCCGGTCGCTACAGAGGCTCCCGGGACTGACCGAAAGCCGTCAGATGTCGTTCACCATCGCGCGAACAGACTGCCCTGCATGGCAACCTGCGGCTGTGTAAGCAATGAGTTGTGGAATCATTCTGGTCATACCGGCTCTTGTGTTTCGGTTCGACTATCAGTGTATAGGCTAACGGGCCGTTTGCAATAGGCCGGCATCTTCGGCAAACCCCTACAGACGGCGCCATGGGCGGTTGGCATAATTCCCAGCGTCACGTGTTTTACGTTGTGCAATCCCGGCTGCCTGCCGCGCCAGGCAGTCGATGGATCTCTCCTTTATACGCAGCCTCTATGGCTGCGTTTTTTTTACGTAGTGAAAACGTAGTGGAAACCTCGTAGCCACTACTTCGTACAGATTTCCGACCCATCTCTGGCGATAAAACGATCAGGCCTGGCGGCTGTGGCCGGCCAGTGGCATCGCGGAGTCTTCTGGCAGGGCGATCCGTTCCCAGGTTTTGTGGAGGATCAGGGCGTCATTGGCCGCCCGGTGCACTGGCAAGCCGAGTTCTGAAATCACCTGCTGGCGCATGGCGGACCACTGCCGTAGCTGCTGCGAGTTCAGCAGCGCCGAGATAGATTCAAGCTGGAAAGCGGGCCTGATACGGGCTGCCCTGAATAACCGGTGCAGCCAGAAACTGTCGAAGGTCCAGGCATCGCAAAATACCTGTTCCGGTAGCAGCTCATTCAGGGCCCGAGCCACTTCACTGGCCGCAATGCCCTCTGCCTCAAGCGTCTGGCGGGAAATGCCGTGAATCTGTTCAGCGCTCTCCGACCAGTCTTGCCACAGAACGTAGGGACAGATCAGCCAGCTGTGCAGGGTGCCGTCCGGCATACAGATGCCTACCTCAATCGGGTAGCTTGCGATCAGATCAAGACTGGATGCCTCGAAATCGATAAATGCCGGGCGGATAGTAGTCATGGGATCAGTGTAGATGATGAGTTGTTTTTAGCCGAGTTTACCCGCCCCGAACCCGAGACGCGAACCCAACCTGAGCCTGTACTGTTACAATATGTCCATTCATTGTAAAAGCCCGATGACAGCAACAGGAACGGGCCCGACAGTAAACCAGCCGAACTCGAATCGCACCATACGGGGAGCCCGAATGACTGACACCGTGGTTGTAATCTATTCCGGAGGCATGGACTCCTACACGCTGCTACACCTGGCCAGAAATCGTGGTTACCGGGTTCATGCCCTGTCTTTCAATTACGGGCAGCGACACGTCCGCGAACTGGAGTGTGCCCGTTCAGTGTGTGAAGCCCACGACATTCCCCACAAGGTGATTGATATCCGGGCCATGAGCGAGGTGATGGCCGGCTCGGCGCTGACCTCGGAACTCGAGGTGCCCGAAGGTCACTATCAAGAAGACAGCATGAAGGCCACCGTGGTGCCCAACCGCAACATGATCCTGCTGTCCCTGGCCACCGGATACGCGGTAACGGTGGGTGCCAGGGCTGTATGGTACGGTGCCCATGGTGGTGATCATGCCATCTACCCGGATTGCCGCCCTGAATTTGTGGCAAGGATGGACGCGGTGTGCCGTGTGGCCAACTATGAGCCTGTGGGCATCGAAGCGCCCTTCATGGCTATGGATAAGGGCCGGATCCTGGCCGAAGGCCTCCGTCTGGGGCTGGATTATGCACAGACCTGGACCTGCTACAACGGTCGCGAGCGTGCCTGTGGCCGCTGTGGCTCCTGTGTGGAGCGGCTTGAGGCGTTTGCTGCCAATGGTGTTCCAGATCCAATCGAGTACGAGGATAACTGCTGATGTACCGGGTCAAGGAAGCCTTTTATACCTTGCAGGGTGAAGGCGCCCAGGCCGGCCGGGCCGCTGTCTTCTGCCGGTTCAGCAAGTGCAACCTGTGGACCGGGCGGGAGAAAGACCGCGCCAGTGCGGTCTGTCATTTCTGTGACACGGATTTTGTTGGCACCGATGGCCAGAACGGTGGCCGGTTTGACTCACCGAAAGCCCTGGCCGGGCACATTCGCAGCCTCTGGCCGGATGCGCCCGGTAAACCCTATGTGGTTTGTACCGGCGGCGAACCCTTGTTGCAACTGGACACGGCCGCGATCGAGGCGTTCCACCGGGAGGGTTTCGAAGTCGGTGTGGAAACCAACGGCACCCTGCCGGCCCCCGCTGGCATTGACTGGCTGTGTGTCAGCCCGAAGGCGGATGCGCCGGTGGTTATCGAAACCTGTGACGAGCTGAAACTGGTGTATCCGCAGCCTCTGGCCACGCCGGAGCGGTTCCTGCACATTCGGGCCAGTCACTATTTTCTTTCCCCGATGGCATCGCCGTCAGCGCCGGAAGGTGGTGTTGACGGCGTCAGGCAAAGCAATACCCGCCTTGCCACGGATTACTGTCTGGCCCACCCGCAATGGCGTCTGACCCTGCAAATGCACAAGATCATCGGTATCGACTGACTACCCGGCTGTCAGTATCCGGTCTGTTGGCGCTGGCACGGAGCCAGGTGTCCTCGAAGCGTTTCGGTAATGGCTTGGGCTGGTATTGGTCCAGCGCTTGAAGGCCCGGGTGAAATTGGCGGCATCGGCGTAACCCAAGGCATCGGCAATCTGGCTCAGGTTCATGGTGGTGTTTCGTAGCAGGTCGCCCGCCCGCTCCAGGCGGACCTGATCCACCAGCTGCTGAAAGCTGGCCTCTTCCTCCTGTAACCGGCGCTTGAGTGTCCGTTCGGAGATAAACAGGGTGCCGGCAACCCGGGCGAGTTTCGGTGGAAAGGGATGGCTGGTTTCAATAACCCGCCGTACCCGACAGGCGAATCCGGCGTCCTCGGTCAGCTGCCGTAACGCCTCTTCGCATTGGGCCCGGGAGGAAGCAGCCAGCTGGTCGTCGGTGAACCGCACCGGCAGGCTCAGCCGGGAGACGGGAATCACCAGGGCGTTGTCGGTGGCACCAAACTCCACCGGTACCGGTATCTGTGAGCGAAACCGCTGAAAATAAGCGGGTTCCGGGCACCGTCGAAGGATCCGCAAGCCGTCAACGACCGATCCGGTCAACTGGGCTCCCATGGACACGCAGCCGAACAGCATGGCATCCATAATGAAGCCGTGCAGCGGCCCGAGATCGATATCGCAGGTCACGATGTACCAGACGAGGTTGGCGTTTTCGCGTTTGCTGATCTGGAGGTGAGGTACCCGCAGGGTGAGGTACCGGGTCATCAGCTCCATGGCGTCACCCAGGGTGCGACTGCTCATGACGGCGGTACCCAGGGCACCATGGAGCGGAAGCTTCAGTTTCCGGGCGAGCATGATGCCGAGTCCCGGCTCTCCGCTTTCGATGATGGCCCGGGTGACAAACTCGCTGGCTTGGGTCTGGCTGACCCGGAGTTCAGTGGATTTCAGCCTGGCCGGGTCCAGCCCGACCCGGAGCAGAAGGTCCTGCTCATCAACACCAATGGTGTTCAGCAGTTCGGCCAGAAGGTGCAGGTAAATGGCCGGCATGCCAAGATCCTGTGCCGTTGATACTGAGGCGCGCATGGGGTTTCCTCGTCGGGTTCTGTTGTTGTTATTTAGCGGATCGCATAGCGTGTCCGATTATGGCGACTCTCGATGCATTCCCCCATGACTTCGCTGACGGATTAAAATGGCCCGAAAGGCCAACTGCCGGTCTGGCCCGGCGGACGGGCAATCGGTAGCGTTGACCGGGCGGACAGTTCTCAGAGCCTGAGGTCGATAATCACCGGGTTGTGGTCGGAGGATCGCCAGGGCCCTTGCTGATCGGATTGGGAAATGCCCTGATAGCCGAGCGCCCGGGGCTCATCGGCATTGATCAGCCAGGTCTGTGCCTGGAGTACCAGTGGTCGGAGGCTTTTGGAGGCCAGGGCGTAATCCAGGGTGCCTTTCTCACCCTTGTAACGATAGGTGTAGTGGGGGCAGGTCGCGCGAGTGCAGGGGTGGAACTGGTGCACCATGCTGGTAAAGCCGGCCCTGGTCAGAACGGAAAGCGGCTGTTCACGGGCGTAACTGTTGAGGTCGCCGACAATCAGGGTTCCGGCGGATCGGGTGTCCCGGGAAAAGGCACCGGGCCAGTTGGCCAGGGCCCTGGCTTCGGCAACCCGCCGGCTGGTATAGCAACCCTGCCCGTCGGATTGATCCTGATCTTCGCCCACGGCGCCCCGGCAGGATTTCGATTTCAGGTGAGGGACAACAACCCTGACTGTCTGCTCACCGTCAACACGGCGAAAATCCTGTGCCAGAGGGGGGCGGCCTCCGGATCGAAAGACACCTTCGGTCAGGCGTTCGGGTAAACCGATTGGTGTTATCCGGTCGCGGCGGTATAGCAAGGCGGTACGGATTTCGTCGCCACCGTCGTTACCCGGGGTGCTGACAAATTCCCATGGACTCCCGAGAAAACGGGCCAGCCCGGCGATTGTGCTGGCGGCGCCATAACCGTCATTTTCCAGTTCGGCAACCGCCAGGATGTCCGGGTCTGGCGCCTGAAGAGTCTGGATCAGACGCTGTCGCTGTTGGCGGAACTCAGCCCTGGTTTCAGCGCCTCGCGGGGTGGGAAAGCCAGCGCCCTGGCCATTTCCGTTGAAGAAGTTTCCGAGATTCAGGGCCATCACCCGCACAGCATCGCCTGGCAGACGTGGGGGCGCCTTTTTGCGCGGGTTGGTCACGACGAAGCGGGGCTCTTGCCCCGGCTGGATTCGCCAGGCATCAAAGCGGAAATCGAGGATGCCGGCGAGTCGGTCGATCTGATCACCGGCCCGCACGGTGGCTGATGGCGACAGGCCGGTTGGCGGCCAGGGGACCGGCCTGGGGTCCCGTTGGGAGCGGTTGTCATCCAGCAACACCCGGTTCTGCCGGTGGCTGGCGGACAGCCGGTGCGCCCGCTGCCCGGGGGCCAGGTATTCGGTGGGCTGGACCTGATCCGATGCCGCCAATGCCAGTTCGCCGTATTTCGCGAGGTTGTAGTTATCCACCACTGTCAGGGGGTAGCGGAAGGTCACCCTCATGTTTTCCAGGCTCTCGGGGTCCCTGGACCAGGGCAGCTCAATGATGACCGGCTCTGGCTGCGCTTCCTGGCCGCATATCCGGAGGTTCTGTACGGCGACCAGTTCGGTCAGTCCGTGGAATTCCCTGACCTTGCCGGTTACTCGCAGACGCATGCCGGGTTTTCCGGTATTCCGATTGGTATAGACGAAAATCGCTTCAGAAGTGGCCGGGTTGTTGTCGGTCTGGTGGTCTGCCTGCTGAAGATAGAAGCCGCCGAACCCGCCTTTTGAGCGGGAGTCCAGGGTAAGAATGCCCTCCATCGTCACCGTCTGGCCGGTGAGGGCAGAGGCAAGGCCATCGCCCTGGACAGCAGAAATAGCTGTGGCCGGTTCACCACAGCCTGGTTCTGCCGTTGTTGCCATTGGCAGCAACGGCAGAACCAGAAAACTGAGGAAGGGAAGAAACCGGGTTTTGGAGCTCACACCGGGAGTCTAGCAGAGGCCGGCGACGGCTTTGAGCGCCTGCTCGCGTTTGCTGCCGAAACCAAGCTGATCCGGGTTGGCCAGTTCAAGCTGTTGTACCAGAGGGTCCGGGTGCTGGTTATCGAAGGTAATCCCCAGGCGTGACAGCACGTAGGGTGCGAGCGCAGCGCGGGTATCGATCTCCAGCCGGCCACGTTCCATGCCGTAATCCCTGGCGATAATCTGTTGCTGGGCCTCGGTCAGGCGCTGATCCGGTGTTACCACCAGGGTGACTTCGCGGTTCCAGTCGTCGTCCTGCTCGCGAGTGTGTTTTGCCCGTGGTCTCAGAGCTTCCGGGGAGGTGCGGAAGCGGCTCAGGGCGAAGTCGCGGAATTCCCGGTTTGAATCGCACCAGGCCCTCAAGTGCCAGCTGTTGCCGGCACAAACCAGGGTGTGTGGTTCAAGGATGCTTTCCACGGCTTCAGGCCGGCTCAGGGACGCGTAGCTGGCCCGCAATTGTCGGCCTTGCCGCGTTGCCGCGACCACCGTCCGCATGGTTTCAGGCGCAATCACCCGGTTGGGGCCCTGGACAACCGTACTGTCGGGCAGGCCGATGTTCAGGGACTTGAAGGTGCTACTCAGGCTCTGCTGGCGGGCAAGCAGGTCCAGATACTCGTTCACCAGTCCCCGGGTAACCACCGGCCGAAATTTCGCGGCTGGCACATAGCCCTTCAGATGGCGATCATAAACCAGATTGCCGGGTGCCAGCTCACGCAGGTAGGTATTGATGTCCTTGGATGCTTGCTGACGACCAATGCCAAAGCTGTGGCAGATGTGGTTGGTGGTCAGTCGACCTTCCCACAGGGCAATGGTTTCAATCAGTCGGTAGCGAAGCAGCAGATCCCAGCGGATGGGCCAGTCCGTTTTTTTCATAACCAGGCGCTCGTGATCCAATGAATAGCTTGATTTCATGTTACCCGCTCCGACACGCAGGGTCTGTTACGGCACATTAATGTAAAACTCTGTTAAACAGCAATATAGCGGCCTTTGCAGGATTTTGTGACAGAGTTAACAGGTTTCGGGAAGTGCTTAGTGGTTTTACTTCAGGCTCCTGATCTAATACGTAGCCGGCAAGGTCCGGTGCTTGCTGCTACTTTGAGTTCCATCACCCCGAAAACATCCTGTAACGCCCGGAGCTGCTGTAATGACCCGAATGGTCGCCTCCCTGTCTGCCCTGATTCTGAGTATCATTCTGCTGGTCAGCGGTAATGCGTTCCTGATGACCCTGTTGGGTATCCGCCTCAGCATTGAGGCCATATCGCCAGATATTATCGGCTGGATTCTGGTCTGTTACTCCATCGGTTTTGTGCTTGGCACCCTTTACGTCCACCGGATTATAGGTCGTGTTGGCCACATCCGTGCCTTTGCGGTGCTGGCTGCGATTGCTGCCGTGACTTCCCTGCTCTATCCGATGGCCATTTCCGAGATTTTCTGGGCGGCACTGCGAGTGCTTTCCGGTTTCAGCATTGCCGGGGTTCTGGTTGTTATCGAGAGCTGGTTTTCCAGCCGGGCAACCAACGCCAACCGGGGCGCGCTGTTTGCCGTTTACCAGATAGTATTTTACCTCTCGGCCGCCGGTGGCCAGCTAATCGTCAATATCGGCGACCCGGCCAACTTCATGCCGTTCTCGATTGCTGCGATTCTGCTGACGCTGGCCCTGGTTCCGCTGGCGATGACCCGTATGGAAGCACCGGTGATTGAACAGGTTCAGCGTATCTCCATCTTTACGCTGGCCCGTGAGTCCTTCACCGGCGTCGCCGGTGCTTTGGTCTGTGGCATCATGATTGGCGGCTTTTATGCCCTCGGCCCGGTTTATGCCACGATGGTCGGGCTGGACGTTGCCAGGACGTCCACCTTCATGGCCAGTGCCATCGTGGCCGCGATGATACTGGCCTGGCCACTGGGCCGGCTCTGTGACCGGTTTGACCGTCGTCGGGTGATGTTCTGGGTGGCTGTGTTTGCCGCCTCCGCGGCTGGCGGTATCGGGGTTCTGGGGGCGTCTAACCCTTGGTTGCTGACCCTGCTGGTGGGCTTGTTTACCGGCCTGTCTGCCACCCTGTATCCGATTGCGGTGGCCATCACCAATGACCGCATGGAGAGTACCCGCATTGTTGCTACCAGCGCCACGCTGTTGCTCAGCTACGGTGTTGGCAGTGTCATCGGGCCGGTCGCCATGGCCGAACTGATCAATCTGCTTGGGCCGAAAGGGCTGTTTCTGGGCAATGCCGGCTTCCTTCTGGTGCTGGCGGTTATCACCAGCTATCGGATCAGTCATACCGAGGATGTTGCGGTGAAAGATCAGGAGCACTTTGTGCCGGCCATGCCGGAAACGTCTCCGGTGCTTACCGAGCTGGATCCACGGAATAGCGAGTTCCACCAGTCTCCTGAAGTCGATGAGATGCAGGACGAGCTGCGTCAGGCCGGCTGACGCAGCTCTCGGTTTTCCCCGATTTTGTTTTTACTTCCACATCTGTTTTTATTTCAATGATTAGCATACTATTGGTAACTTTCCGATATGTGGCTTATTGGCTTATTGCCGGTCTTTCCGAAGGCTTGACCTTGTCCCTTTTTGAACGGAGTGACGACAAATGAGAGAGCAGTTTCCTTTTGCGGTAGCCCGAGTTACCCGCCGCTGGAGAAAAATGCTGGATGAGCGCCTGAAGGATCTTGGCGTAACCCAGGCACGGTGGAGCACCATGGTGTATCTGGAGAAGGGCGGTGAAGGCCTGACCCAGCGTGAACTGGCCAGCCTCATGGCTATCGAGAATCCGACCCTGGTTCGGCTGCTGGACAGCCTGGAACAGCAGGGGCTGATTGAACGCCGGCCCTGCCCGAACGATCGCCGGGCCCGCCGCCTGCACCTGACGGGCGCTGGCCGTGCCTTTATGGATGAGCTTTCCGGGCGAGCCGAGGTACTTCGGGAGGAAATGCTTGAGGGCATCAGCGACGAAGAGATCGAGTGTACCGTCGAGGTTTTCCACAAAATCCTGGAAAACGCTGAAAAGCAGAAGTAATCCTTGGCTGATAACTCGGTTGAGGGCCTGAAGGCCCGCTACGGGGATCGCTGGCGTTGGCTGGCACTGGCTACGGTGGTTACGGGCACCATGGCCACTGTTCTCAGCGCCACTGTGGTCAACGTGGCGCTTCACGACATCATGGTGGAGTTCGGTATCCGTCAGGGCCAGGTGCACTGGCTGGCAACCGGATTCATCGCCGCCATGACCACCACCATGCTCGCCTCTTCCTGGTTGCTGGATCATTTCGGGGTTCGAAAAACCCTGGCCACGGCCATGTTCCTGTTCACGCTGATTTCCCTTGCCGGTGGGTTTGCCAGCTCGCCGGAGCAGTTGATTGTCGCGCGGATTGGTCAGGGCGCCATGGCCGGTCTGATGCAACCCATGGGGATGTACCTGGTGTTCCGTATTTTTCCCCGGAACCGGCGTGGTCAGGCCATGGGCATCTATGGCATGGGCGTGATCCTGGCGCCGGCTCTGGGTCCGGTACTGGGCGGCTTTCTGGTTGATCAGCTGAGCTGGCGATACGTGATGTTTGCCCCGGCTCCGGTGACGCTTGTGGGTGTCCTGATGGCATGGCGCTTTCTGCCTCTGCCAGTGTCGCGGCCGGCTCCCTACCCCTTTGATCTTCCCGGCCTGGCGTTGCTCGGATTTACCATCGCACTGTCACTCGACACCCTGAACAGGCTGCAGCAGGCGGACGGACAGCAGGCATGGCTTATGGCTGAGGCACTGCTGGCGATAGCAACCCTGTCGCTCTTCATCTTCCGGGAGCGGCGCATCCGGCACCCGTTGGTGAACATTAGCCTGTTGCGCAAGCCGGCCTTTCTCTATGCCTGTCTGGGTGCTATGGCACTGGGCCTTGCCCTGTTCGGATCCACCTACCTGATTCCCCTGTTTGTACAGACCGCCCTGGGGTTCACGGCGACAGAAGCCGGGTTGCTGATGTTGCCGGCCGGCATTGTCCTGGGCATGATTTTCCCCCTGGCGGGCCGTCTGGCGGACAAGCAGAGCGCCCGCAAGCTGGTTATCTTCGGCATTGCAGTATTTGCCTTGTCGGCGGCGCTGTTCGCCCTTTCGGATCTGGATCTGGCCTTTGGCTGGCTGGCCCTATGGGCAGTGCTGGGCCGGATCGGTATCGGCTTTATGCTTCCGGCACTGTCAACGGGTGCCCTGAATCCGCTGGAACCGCAGGAGCTGGGTGCCGGTTCCAGTACTCTCAATTTCATGCGACAGCTGGGCGGCGCCTTCGGCGTCAACTTGGTGGCGCTGACCATTGAGTTTGGTGAACACAGTGCGGGCATGCCCACGGTCAACGCCTTCCATTCGGCCTGGTGGCTGGTGGCGGTGTTTGTGGCGGTCGCGGCGATACCGGTATGGCGGATGCGGGTTTAGTTGCCATAGCGGAAACCGATGACAAGACCCAGGTGGCGACGGTTGTGCTCGCTGCTCGTGTCAGCAAGACCCGCTGGGTTATCCCGGGAGTCACGGTGGGGATGCTGCTGGCCAGCATACCGGTTATTATGACGGGGCGTTGGCTGACGGAACGGTTGCCCCTGGCCACAGCGCGAACTGGTGCGGGCGTTCTGTTTATTGTGCTTGCTGTAGTCACGGTATGGGCGACCTACGTGAACTCCTGCACGTGAACTCCTGAAGGTACCTGCTGTCACTACCGGGGTGCCCCTGATGCTTTCGGAACTTTGTTTATGTGGTTGAGATCTCTAGTGGTGTTTTTCCTGGCGCAGTTCCTGATGCTACCGGCACTTCAGGCTGCGGAACCTGCAGAAGGTGTGTCTGCACAGGGTGGAGAGAATGCCGGCGATCCCGAAAGCCCGGAAGCGCCGGACCGAAGCCCCCGTGTTCCGACCTTCCCGGTCCAGGGTGACCTGGCGGGACAGTTGGGAGTCTATGAAACCAGTTACGAGGATACCTTTGCGGCTATTGGTAACCGCTTGGCTATGGGGTATCTGGAGCTGGTGAAGGCCAACCCCGGCGTTGACCCCTGGCTGCCCGGCGAAGGCACCACCATTACCCTGCCGCGCCGGTACGTTTTGCCGGATGCCCGGCGTGAGGGGATTGTCATTAATCTGGCCGAATATCGCCTCTATTATTTTACCGACCAGGGCGTGCAGGTTTACCCGGTCGGAGTTGGTACCGCGGAAAATCCCTCACCCCTGACCGATGCGGAAGTGACCATGCCCCTGGAATCCCCTGCCTGGTATCCGCCGGCCAGTATCCGGGCCGAGTACGAGGCATCTGGTGATTATCTGCCCCGAATGATTCCCCCTGGTCCGGGGAATCCCCTGGGTACTCATGCCCTGTTGCTGAGTGAGAAGGGTTATCTGATTCACGGCACCAACAAAAAGTTTGGTGTGGGTATGCCCGTCAGCCACGGTTGTTTCCGGATGTATAACGAAGACATTTCAAGGTTCGTTTACCAGGTTGAAAAGGGCACGCCGGTTCAGGTAGTGCATGATGCCGTCAAGATCGGGTTTTCCGATGGCGAGGTCTGGCTCGAAGTGCACCGCCCCCATGAGGACTACAATAGTGAGGACCGGGACCGTTTGTGGCAGCAGGTATTTGCCGAAGTTGAGTCTTTCCGGGCAAGCCATCCGGGGGTAGAGGTGAAGCGCAGCGCCATTGAGCTTGCCGTGGATCAGGCCGATGGCCTGCCCACCATGATTGGTGAACGGGTTACCCGGATGGCTGCGGACAGGACCGTTGACGAGAAAACGCCCGAATCCGAGAGCGAACCGGAACAGCGGCTTTACTTCTGAGGGGGAGCTTGCGGCCAGTCCAGTTCCCCACAATAATGAAAAACCGGGAGTGTCCATGAGTCAAACCATTCTGATTACCGGCGCCAGTTCCGGCCTGGGGGAAGGCATGGCACGCGAATTCGCGGCCCGCGGCGACAATCTGGCCCTGTGCGCCCGGCGCACCGATCGCCTGGAGAACCTCAGGGAGGAACTTGGCCGGGAGTACCCAGGCATCACGGTGAGTCTTCGGGCTCTGGATGTGAACGATCATGATCAGGTGTTTTCGGTATTCAGGGCGTTTCGTGACGAGTTCGGTAGCCTGGAGCGGATTATTGTCAACGCCGGAATCGGTAAGGGGCAGCCATTGGGCACCGGCAAGTTCGATGCCAACCGGCAGACGGCGGAGACCAATTTCGTGGCGGCCCTCGCCCAGATGGAAGCGGCCATGGAAATCTTCCGGGAACAGAACCGGGGCCATCTGGTCACCGTATCTTCAGTAACAGCCGTGCGGGGCCTGCCAGGGAATGTTACCACCTACGCGGCAACCAAGGCTGGTATTGCGGCTCTGTCCGAGGGTTTGCGCGTGGACCTTGCGAAAGCGAAATCTCCGATAAAGGTGACTACACTGTACCCAGGGTATATTCGAACCGAGATCAACGAGAAGGTCCGCAACACGCCCTTTATTGTTGATGCAAAAACAGGATGCAGGGCCATGGTCAAGGCGATTGAGTCGGGTAAGGACGAGTGTTTTGTGCCCACCTGGCCCTGGACTCCGATCGGATTTTTGCTTCGGCGTCTGCCGGTTTCGGTGCTCGCCCGAATATTCTGAATTTCTTCCGCATCCGGGGAGGCGTTATGCAGGTACACCGTGCCATGCGATCACAGAATCCCGCCCGTCTGCGGCTCTGGGCCCTGGTGCTGTTGACCGGTGTGCTTCTGGCACTGGCTTCTCTGGCGCACCAGGTCTTTGCCCAGCAGAAGTCGTCCGGCATCGCCCTGGTACTCACCGTTGAGGGCGCCATCGGCCCCGCGACCATGGACTATGTCACCCGAGGCATCCGCCGGGCTGAGTCCGAAGGCGCCGGCCTCGTTATTATCGAAATGGACACACCCGGCGGCCTGATGAACTCCATGCGGGACATCATCAAGGTCATCCTTGCCTCCGAAGTGCCCGTGGCTACCTATGTTTCTCCTCAGGGCGCCCGGGCAGCCAGCGCCGGCACCTACATTCTGTATGGCAGTCACATCGCCGCCATGGCACCGGCAACCAACCTGGGCTCGGCAACCCCGGTGCAGATGGGCGGCCTGCCGGGAAGTCAGGAGCCGGCCAGTGAACCTGCACCCAAAGACGCTGATGCCAAGGAGGGCGCTGAGTCCGGAGCTGAGTCGCCTGCTGCCGAAGAAAATGCCGGGGAAGAGAGCAACAAACGTCGTGGCACCACCGCCATGGAGCGCAAGGTGCTGGAAGATTCCGTCAGTTACATTCGCGGGCTCGCAGAGCGCCACGGCCGCAATGCCGACTGGGCAGAAGAGGCGGTGCGGGAAGCGGTGAATCTTGGTGCCGCCGAAGCGCTTGAGAAGAACGTCATAGACGTGGTTTCTCCGAATCTCCGGGATCTGCTTCAGCAAGTCGACGGCCGTCAGGTTGGCATGGCGTCGGGAGACATGACGCTGGCAACCGCAAATCTTGAAATTGTCCGCTCCCAGCCAGACTGGCGCACCCGCCTGCTGTCCGTGATCACCGATCCGAACGTCGCCTATTTCCTGATGATTATCGGGTTTTACGGCATTATTTTCGAACTGGCCAACCCCGGTGCCGTGGTGCCCGGCGTGATTGGCGCCATCAGTCTGATTCTTGCACTCTTCGCCTTCCAGGTGCTGTCGGTGAATTACGCCGGTCTGGCGCTGATTCTGCTCGGGTTGGCGTTTATCGTGGGTGAGGCCTTTGTGCCCAGTTTCGGAATACTGGGTGTCGGCGGGATTGTCGCCTTCGTGACCGGATCGGTCATCCTGATGGATGGCAGCCACCGGGATATCTCCCTGCCGACCATTGGCGGCACCGCCGTGGTTGCGGCCGGGTTTATCCTCTGGACGGTCACCCGGTTCATTGGTCTGCGCCGCAGATCTCCGGTCAGTGGCACCGAGCAGTTAACCCACGAGGAGGGCGTGTCGCTGGACGATTTTTCAGGAGAACATGGTCACTACCGGGGGCACGTCAGACTCAGCGGTGAGCGGTGGAATGCCATAAGCGAGGAGCCCGTCAAAGAGGGCGACCGGGTCCGTGTTGCAGCAATCGAGGGTTTAACGGTAACCGTCAGGGTCATCCCGGAAAACGGCTGATCCGGCAAACAGAGTCTAACGGCAAAACAAGGAGGCCGTATGATTGGCGAACTGATTCCTTACCTTGCACCTATCGTGGTGTTATTACTGATTCTCGGCTCGGCCATCAAGATACTGCCGGAATATCAGCGTGGTGTGGTGTTTTTTCTGGGCCGGTTTCAGGGGGTGAAAGGCCCGGGCCTGATCATCATAATCCCGGGTATACAACAGATGGTGCGGGTTGACCTGCGGGTCATTGTACTGGATGTGCCCAGTCAGGACGTGATTTCCAAGGATAACGTCACGGTTCGGGTAAATGCCGTGCTCTATTATCGGGTAGTGGATCCGGAGCGAGCGATCATCCGGGTTGAGGATTTCGACTCGGCCACCAGCCAGCTGGCGCAAACGACACTGCGTTCGGTGCTGGGCAAGCATGATCTGGATGAAATGCTCTCGGAGCGGGACAAGCTGAATTCGGACATTCAGGAGATCATCGATTCCCAGACGGAGGAGTGGGGCATCAAGGTGGCCAATGTGGAAATCAAGCATGTGGACCTGAACGAATCCATGATTCGTGCTATCGCCCGTCAGGCAGAGGCCGAGCGTGAGCGGCGGGCCAAGGTCATTCACGCCGAAGGCGAATTGCAGGCGTCGAAGAAACTGGTAGAAGCGGCGAATGTGATGTCAGCGAATTCGGGGTCGATGCAGCTTCGGTACTTGCAGACGCTGGCGGACATGAGTAATACCAATACGGCCACCATCGTGTTTCCGCTGCCGATGGAATTGATGACAACGTTCCTGAAGGAGAACAAATCGGTGACTCCGGAAAACCCGGACGCCGAGGCATAAAAAAGGCCGGAAAACCCGGCCTTTTCAGCATCATCGGCGTGAGCCTTACTTCATGCTTGAGCGCTCGAGCATACGCTTGGCACGCTCGTTGGCTTCGTCAGCAGCCCTTTGAGCTGCCTTGGCTGCCGCCAGTGCTTCTTGCGCAGTCTGCTGGGCAGAGCGGGCAGTGCCGGCAGCGCTGTTCGCGGTGCTCAGTGCATTTTTAGCAGTGCTCTCAGCGGAGCTTGCTGTTGCATTTGCTTCGTCGACGGCACCCTGATCCGTCGTGGCACAGCCTGCAGTCAGAACAGTGGCCAGTGCAAGCCCGGCGATCGTCAGTTTACGCATTGTAAATCCCCTTATTGGTCGAGTTATTTCCTGTGATCCGAAAGTCAGTATAGACGACTTCCTGTCAACCTGCCCGATAGGTGCAATAGGCAATGACTACCGGAGTCGTTAAACAGTGTAAAACACTGTAAGGTAAAATGTTAACTCAGGATAGGTAAATATTCTTAGCTTATGACAACAACTTAATGCTGTTGCCAGACTTTCTTCAGGGATGAATGCTGATCGGGGTACCGTTGGACACGAGTTGCCAGATTTCGTCTATCTCTTCGTTGGTAACGGCGATGCAGCCGTCGGTCCAATCCAGGCCGCGATAGGCAAACGCCATGTCTTCCTCGCCGTTCGGCAAGCCGTGAATCATGATGCTGCCACCGGGATCCAGCCCCCAGGCAGAAGCCAGTTCCCGGTCCCGCTCGCTGGGGTAGGAAATGTGGATGGATCTGTAGAAATCGCTTTCGGCGTTGCGCCAGTCCAGGGTGTAGTCGCCCTCCGGGGTCCGTTCGTCACCCTCATACAGCTTATGGCCTTCCGGGTTGTCGCCCAGGGAAATGCGATAACTGCGCACCACCTGATCCCCGCTCATGAGGTAAAGGCGCCGTTCACCCTTGCGAACCACGACCTTGCTGACATCCTGAATATCGACGGGGGTGTATGCGGTTTCTGCAGGCATCCGGGGGTCGGCTTTGGCCAGCAACTCCGTGGCCATAGCCTGAGGTGTCATTGCCAGCCAGAACAGGACCAAGGCGTAGAAAGCAGAGCGAGTAATCAGCATATCGTTAACTTACCAATGATTAATCTTTGTACAGGCGTTTTATACCATAGCCTGTCAGCGATCTGTTAAGGGGTTTTGTTAACTTTTTTAGCTATCCGGGTCGTCCCTCAGCTGTTTTGTGAACTGTCCATTTTAAGACCCACCTTGGTCACCTGGTCGGCACTGGTAGCCCTGGCAACCAGTGTAACCGGCCCAAGGGTTACGATATCCCCAACAACCGGGTGCCCCTTGGTCCGTCTGGTGAAGCACTCGGCCAGGGACAGTTCCGGGGGCAGTTCGTCGAACTCGATGCCGTAGACCTGCTCCACGTCCCCCAGCAGGGCATCGCCATTGAGAACGAAATCACCAAAGAATGCCCGCTCGGCAAGGTATTTGGGGGCATGGCGGCCGCTGAGTGCCTTACCGAGCTCCGGCAACACGCCGGGCGTGGCAAACATCGCCACCATATCGCCACTGGCCACTTCCAGATCCCCTTTTGGTTGCAGGCAGACCCGATTGCGGAAAACACCGGCCACCGCCGTGTTTTCCGGAAATCGCAGCTGGCTCAGACGGCGCGGTGTCTCCCAGCTCTTGCCGCGCAGGGGAAACAGCATCAGTTCGTGATCACCCGCCGCAGGGGCATCCAGGGGCAGCCGGCGATAGGGGTCCTCTCCGGCAGGAACCTCCAGGCGCAGTTTACGGGCCAGGGGCGCCATGGTGGTTCCCTGAACCAGCAGGGAAACAAGGACAATGAAGAAGGCCGCATGGAACACCAACTGCGCCTCCGGCAGGTCCGCGATGATCGGGAACAGGGCCAGGACGATCGGAACCGCCCCGCGCAGGCCAACCCAGCTGATAAAAATCAGCTCCCGCCGGTTAAAGGCAAACGGCCAGAGCGTGAGCATAACCGTGAGTGGGCGAATGACAAAGATCAGGGCGAGTGCCAGCACCAGGCCACCACCGGCCAGCGGAATCAGATCGGACGGATTGACCAGCAAGCCAAGCATCAGGAACAGGCAAAGCTGTGCCAGCCAGGCGAGGCCATCGTGGACCTGCAGGATCATCGGCATCATCCGTACATGGCGGTTGCCGATCACCACACCTGTCAGGTAAATCGCCAGGAAGCCACTGCCTCCCAGGGCGTTGGTGGCGGAAAATACCGAAATGCCGGCAGCGGCCACCAGCAGCGGATATAAAGAGGGTGTCAGGCGAATGCGGTTGGCCAGCTCCACTACGGCAAAGCCGCCAAGAATGCCCGCTATACCTCCAATTCCGAACTGTTTGACCAGCATGGTCAGCGCTGCCCAGCCGGCCTGGTCGCCGGTATTGCCAATCAGGGTAACCAGCATCAGGGTCAGAAAAATGGCCATTGGATCGTTGCTGCCGGATTCAATTTCCAGGGTGGCGCTGACCCGCTCATTCAGGTGCAGGCCGCGGCCCTGAAGCAGGGAGAAAACGGCGGCGGCATCGGTGGAGGAAATGATGGCACCGATCAGCAACGCAGTCAGCCAGTGCAGGTCAAATACCCACCAGGCGACAACGGCAGCGCCCGCGGCTGTCATGGCCACCCCCAGCGTTGCCAGTACCAGGGCGGGTTTCAGACCTACCCGAAAGGTTTCTGAACGGGTACGCATGCCGCCATCCAGCAGGATGACGCCCAAGGCCAGGTTGGCAATCACGAACGCCAGTTCAAAATCATTGAACTCGATTCCGCCCGGGCCGTCCTCGCCCATCATCATGCCCACGATCAGGAATATCAGCAGCACAGGCATACCCACCCGGCTGGAAAGCGGGCTGAGCACAATGCTGATGACCAGCATCAGGGCACCGAGCAGGGTCAGGGTGGGGTCCATTTATTCTCCAGACAGAATGCTTGCCCATAACCGGGCTGACCGCTTATATTGCTCACGCGGCCATTGTTTTGCGGGTGTAGTTCAATGGTAGAACGGCAGCTTCCCAAGCTGCATACGAGGGTTCGATTCCCTTCACCCGCTCCATTGCCTCTCCGGCCGGTTTCCTTTCTAGTGTAGTTTGAGACGCGGGTGCATGGCACGGCTGATTTTGTCCATCAGCCAGATGATGCCGGTGCGGAGCATGCCGTGCAGCGCCACCTGGTGCATCCGGTAAAGCGACAAATAAAACAGGCGCGCAACCTTGCCTTCAATATACATGCTGCGGCCTGACAGATTGCCCATGAGGTTGCCAACGGTGGTATAGCGGCTGAAGTTGATCAGTGAACCATGATCGTTGTAAACGAATGGCACAGCTTCGCCGTTCTCAAGCCGGTTGCACAGGGTCTTGAACAGGGTGTCGGCTTGCTGGTGGGCAGCCTGGGCCCGGGGCGGTACCGGCCGGTCTGAATCCGGTTGCGGGCAGGCGGCGCAGTCACCGAGGGCGAAGACATCGGTGTCCTGGGTAGTCTGCAGGGTCTGCTCCACCACCAACTGGTTGCTGCGGTTCACCTCCAGGCCGTCCAGCTCGGCCAGGAACGCCGGGGCCTTGATTCCGGCTGCCCAGATGGTCATCTCGGCGGGCAGCTCGGTGCCGTCCTTCATGATAATGCTGGCCTCCCGGACCTCGCTGACCGGCTGGCCGGTGAGTACCTGTACATTCTGGTGCTCCAGCTCTCGCGTGGCCGCGGCCGAGAGCCGGGCTGGCAGTGCCGGCAGGATGCGGTCAGCGGCTTCGATCACACTGATCGAGACGTCGGATGCCTGCAGGTGATTCATTCCGTACACCGGCAGCTCCCGGGACGCCAGGCGAAGTTCTGCCGCCAGTTCCACTCCGGTGGCGCCGGCGCCGATAATACTGATGTTCAGGGTGTGCTCTGCACCTTGCAGTGCCTTGTGATTCTTGCGCAGGAAGGCATTGAGCATGAGCTTGTGGAAGCGCCTGGCCTGTTTCAGGCTGTCGAGGAACAGACAGTTGTCCTGGGCGCCGGGCGTACCGAAATCATTGGCGGTGCTGCCCACGGCGATGACCAGGGTGTCGTAGCTGATGTGGCGCTCGGGCACCACTTCTGCGCCTTCTTCGTCGTGAAACGGAGCAATGACCAGTTTTTTGGCGGTGCGGTCCAGCCCGCTCATGCGCCCGAGCTGGAATTCGTAGTGATGCTTCCTGGCATGGGCGCGGTAGTTGATCTCGTTGGCGTTGGCGTCCAGGGAACCGGAGGCGACTTCGTGAAGGAGGGGTTTCCAGACATGGGTGAGCCCGGCATCCACCAGGGTAATTCTGGCCCTGCGCTTCTTTCCCAGTTTGTCGCCCAGGCTGGTTACCAGCTCAAGACCACCAGCGCCGCCGCCAACCACAACAATATGATGAAGTTTGTCCATAGCAATCAGACCTGTAAGTGAAGAAAGCCAAGCGCTCTGCAGGCAAAACGCTTGGCTGTCCTCACTGGGGAACCGATGAAAGATAGGGTGCTAATGCTACCGCAGTGTCGCTACCTTCAGCCCCGCCCCGCCCCGCCCCCGGGGCCGGTAAACCTAGTGGTGGGTGCGGTAACAGTCCAGAATAGCTGCCATGTCGTCGCCGAGCTCCTTTATGGTCTGGGCCTCAAGCTTACGCTCACCCATGGATCGGAGCCCCATAATCTGGGCCTGAAGCAGCCGGGCAAGGCGCCGGCAATCCACCGATTGCACCAGCTCGCCCCTTGCCCTGGCCTGTTCCAGCAGTTCCGTAATGGACTGCTCGATGGCAGCAAGAATGCTGTTGGCCTGGGCGGCCAGGGCCAGGTGAGTGTTGCTGGATTCCAGCAGTGTTTTCACGATCATGCACGCCCGGGAGGGTGGTGTATCTTCACCGCCACAACTGCAGGCGATGCCGCGCAGGTAGTCCTGTAGCCCGTCAACGATGGACTCGTACCCTTTAAGGTGGGCCGCCAGTTCAAGCCCCCCCTGTTCGGCGTAGGCCGCCAGGGCTTCTGAAAACAGGCCATCCTTACTGCCGAACGTAGCGTAAATACTGCCCGGGCGCATATCAAGGGCCTGCTCAATCTGTTTCATGGAGCTGCCGTGGTAGCCTTTCTCCCAGAACAGTCCCACCGCTTTTTCCAGAGCGATTTTTCTGTCGTAGCGTGCATGTCTGGCCATAACAACGAATCACCAATACCGTGTTTTGAATGACTGCTCAATTATAGCTTGAGTAATCAATCAATAACAGTCAGCTGGCGTCGGTTGCCAGAATGTTTTCCTGCCTTGCCCGTTTCCTGTTTTCGAGCCGCTTGTCGACGCAGGCTTCCTCATCCCGCAGGATAACGACGCACTCCAGGCACTGAATGCACTCATCGTAGTCTACCCGGCCGTCCTTGCGGATGGCGTTGATGCCGCAGGCGTTTTTGCAGTGCTGACAGGGATTGCCGCAGAGCTCGACCCGGTCCAGCCAGCTGAACAGCCGGAGACGGCCCAGCACCGCAAGGCCTGCCCCGAGCGGGCACAGGTAGCGGCAGTAGAACTTGTGAATGAACATGCCGGTCACCAGCAGGCCAACGGCGTAAACCACGAATGGCCAATAGCGAACGAAGAGCAGCGTAATGCTGGTTTTGAAGGGCTCCACTTCCGCCAGTTGCCCGGCCAGGGTGAGAGAATAGAACGCAGTACCTACCAGTCCCAGCAGAATCGGGTATTTGATCAGGATCAGGCGCCTGTGCCAGTGCTCGGGTATTCTGGCCTGACGGAATTTCAGTTTTTCCCCGAGCCAGGCGGCCATTTCCTGAAGGGCCCCGAACGGGCACAGCCAGCCGCAGAACAGGCCCCGGCCCCAGATAAACAGGGTGATAAAGGTATAGACCCAGAGAATGAAAATCACCGGGTCGAGCAGGAAAACATTCAGGGAAAAACCGTCCCAGATGGCCAGGAACAGGGTATAGACGTTGACGACCGAAAGCTGGCCCTGTGCATAAAAGCCGATAAAGAACAGAGTAAAAAACAGGAATCCCCAACGGAAACGGTGCACCAGTCTCGGGTGCCGGCTCAGTGTTCTCTGTTTGGCGAAGAACATTGTCAGTAATGCCAGGCTCAGAACCAGCAGCGAGATCTGCCACCAGCGTTCTTTCCAGAGGCCGACCCACACCGGTTCCCGCATATCCCGGGGGTTGGGGGCAACCTCAACGGTTTCAAACAGCGAATCATTGAATTTGACAGGTATTGTCAGTGAGGTGCTATCTACCATCAGATGGTTTCGGGCCAGCGCCACGTTGAGTTTGAGGCTGGCCTGGGCGCCGGGGTTGAAGCCGGCGTTACCGCCGACGCGGAACAGGTGGCGGGCCTCAAACGAGGGGATGCCGGCAGCATGGAAGTCCAGATCCTGATCAAGCAGGTTCAGATCCCGCATTTCAACGGCCAGGTTGTTCTGGATAAGGCCGATCCGGTCCGGTGAGCTGCCTGGGACAAACTCTTCGGACACATGGGGAAACACACCACGGGACATAACAGCGAGCACCTGGGCGTTGTCATCGAGCCTTTGCATTAGTCGCTGGTAGCCTTCGTTACCCAACAGGTTACGCCCGACCATGGGCGAGTTGATATAACCGAAGAACAGCTCGCTGAAGGGCTCACCCCCGGCGGGCTCGATATCCACCGGATAGTCGCTGAGCGGCCGCCCGAGCGCCGCTTCAATGGCCTCTCCTGAGGCCTGCCAGTGGCCGATATAGCCACGGTCCACCAGCTGCTGCCAGGACAGGGGCTCGAAGAACTCCGGTTTCGCCCGCGTCGGGGCGCTCTGGGCAAAACCTTCGAGTTTGGTGCGGGCGACTTTCAGCGCCGAGGAAAGCACGGTGTCGTTGATGATCAGTACCGACACGGTGGCCTTGCTGACGCCGTCAAAGTGCACCACACTGCCGTCGCTGGTACGCCCGGACCGGCTGGAATTTGAGGTGCTGACAATAATCTGTTCCCGAAGTGAACGGCCTTCGTACTGGTCTACAAAGGCGAACAGGGGTTCTTCACCCAGCCCGTGCAGGAAGACCGGCTCGTGGTGGTTCAGCACCTTTACGCCGGTAAACCGACCCTTGGTGTCCAGGCCAATCAGCAGACTGATGGGTTTGCCGGCGAAGCCCTGGAGACGGCTGTGGTCCACGGACTCGTAGGCATAACCCAGCAGCTCCTGGAGTTGATACACCGGGTACACGGGAAAGTCCGGCAACTTGTCTTGAATCACGGTTGCCGAGGGGAACAGCTCCCGGATCATTGCCCGCTTGCTGTCCGACAATTCCGCGTCGGCTGCGGGCAAGATAAACAGACAGGTGAAAAGGAGCACAATGCGCCCCGCCATGGAGTACTCCTGTGGTTCTTTTTGTCTGATCTTCCATGCTAGAGTTTTCGGCCCCGGGCTCAATGCGACCTCGGAACCAGCTGACTGCTACTTTGTGAGGAGAAATGCCATGACCGACGCTACCTACGCACCACCGAAAGTCTGGAAATGGGACTCCGAGAGCGGGGGTAGATTTGCCAACATCAATCGCCCCATCGCCGGGCCCACCCATGACAAGGAACTGCCGGTTGGCAAACACCCGTTGCAGCTCTATTCGCTGGCGACACCCAACGGCGTGAAGGTCACCGTGATGCTGGAGGAGCTTCTGGCGCAGGGGTTTGAAGGGGCGGACTATGACGCCTGGCCGATCCGGATTACCGAAGGTGAGCAGTTTGGCAGCGGCTTTGTTGAGGTGAATCCCAACTCCAAGATTCCGGCACTCATGGACCACAGCTCCGATCCTGCGATCCGGGTGTTCGAATCCGGCTCGATCCTGCTGTACCTGGCGGAAAAATTCGACGCCTTCCTGCCCAGGGACATTGTCCGGCGCACAGAAACCCTGAACTGGCTGTTCTGGCAGATGGGCAGCGCCCCCATGCTCGGTGGCGGCTTCGGTCACTTCTATGCCTACGCGCCGGAGAAGTACGAATACCCGATCAACCGTTACGCCATGGAGGTCAAGCGCCAGCTGGATGTCCTGGACCGTCAGCTGGCAAATAGCCGCTATATCGCCGGTGATGAGTACACCATTGCCGATATGGCGATCTGGCCCTGGTACGGCGCCCTGGTGAAGAACAAGGTTTATGAGGCTGCCGAGTTCCTGGAAGCTCACACCTATGCCCATGTTCTCCGGTGGACGGACGAGATCGCCCAGCGGCCGGCGGTCAAGCGCGGGCGCATAGTGAACCGCACCTGGGGCGAGCCGAATACACAGCTGCACGAACGGCACGATGCCAGTGATTTCGAGACCCGGACCCAGGACAAAATCGGGGATGGCGAATGAAGATTGCTATCCCTTGCTTTCCTTTGCCTTCTGAATGGCTTCCAGTTTCTCGTGCAACAGGGCTTCCAGCTTGATCAGCTGCGCCCGGTTCTTTTCATTTGGCCGGTTGGTGTACAGGTCAACGTAGGTTTTGGTGACCTCGCTCAGCACCGGGTGGAGCTTCTTGTAGTCTTCCTCGCTCATGGCAGCACTCCCTACAGGTTTCTGTGAGTTCCTTACAACAAACTATGGTGCATCCTCACCAATCCTCAAGGATTGAGATCAAATCCCGGGTAGTTTCCTGCTCACTCGAGGCGACTGACCTTGGCCATAAGGCGGCGCCAGTCGATCGGTAGCCGGGTTTCCAGCTCCGCCAGAATCGGGTCTTTTGAGTGGACTGACTGGAAATGCTGTTTACTGGCGTAAATGACTGTGTTGTTGCTCTTGCTTTTGAACATCAGCAACACGGTGAAGTGTTTCTTCAGTTGCCTGAAATACAGCCCCTCGACATCCGGCGTGCGATGGTAATTCAGCACCAGCCAGCCATTGCTGCCTAGCACCCTGGCGCAGTCATCCACGAAGTGTCTCTGGGCCTGGGCGGGGCTCATACGGTCGGCGTTATAAAGATCAGCCAGGATCATGCCGGTGCTGGCGTCTGGCAGTTTTTCCAGCGCATTGCGGGCATCGGCGATGGTGACTTCAAGGCGATTGCTGACGGGCAGGTCAAAGAATTCCCGGGCGGTATCGAGAACCGCCTGCCGGAGTTCCACGGCGTGAATCCGGCATTCCGGGTAAAGATGATGGAAAGCGCTGGCCATAACGCCCCCGCCGAGGCCGAGGATGGTGACATGGCTGGGAGGGGCAAAAGCCGCTGGTAACAGCATGGCCCGATTGTATTCGTGCACCGGGAGATGCGGATAGCGCCGGTCGATCTTGCTCTGCTCGAACACCGAATTGAAGGTGAGTACCCGGTGCTTGCGGTAGTCGATCACCAGAATACTTCCAAGGGCATCCCGGGTGTGATGAATAATCTCGCCCTTGTTGAACATTGCGGGTTACTGGTTCGAGTCGCTGATCAGGCTCCGGACGCTGTCCGTTTTCGCCAGTGTGAGCGCGGTCTCACCCTCGTTATTCCGGGCCCCGGGATCAGCCCCTTTCTCCAGTAGCAGGCGGACCGTCTCGGAATGACCGTTCCGGCTGGCGAGCATCAGCAGGCTTTCGCCCTCGCTGGTGCGCATGTTAACCGGTACGCCGGCATCCAGCATCACGCTGAGCGGGCCGGCACCGCCATTGCGCGCGAGATCGAAAATACCCTGGGCAAAGGCAACGGCGTCCTCATCCTTCTGGTTGGCGGGCTTTTGCGGCTGGCCGGGTTTCTGGTGGCTCATCAGGGCTCCATGGTCAGGTCAGTTGATTTTGTGTTACAACCTATTATCACAGAACGGGCTCATTCCAGACACCGTCAGAGAGCCAAAGGCCAACGATTAACAGGAGGCAAAGCCGTGAAACTGAAGGTTCAAGGCATTGAAGAAGGCCAGCCGATTCCGGAGAAATTCGCGTTCGGGGTCTACAGCGAAGAGGATCACATGAGCTTCGGGCCCAATCGGAACCCCGAGATGGTCTGGGAAGATACGCCGGAAGGAGCAAAAAGCTTTGTGGTAATGGTGTTTGATCCGGATGTGCCCAGCGTGGCGGATGATGTTAACCAGGAAGGTAAAACCGTCTCCAAAGACATTCCGCGGGTCGACTTTTTCCACTGGCTGCTGGTGGATATCCCGGCCAGTATTACCCGGATTCCGGAGGGCGAGGACAGTGATGGCGTGATCCCCAAGGGCAAGGATCCCGGTCCGGGGCCCATCGGTGTCCGTGGTGTCAACACTTACACCCAGTTCCTGGCCGGCAACCCGGACATGGCAGGCACCTATGCCGGTTATGACGGTCCCTGTCCGCCGTGGAACGATGAAATCATTCACCACTACCATTTTGAAGTGCACGCACTGGATGTGGACAGTCTGGGCCTTGAGGGCGAGTTTGATGGTAACGACGTGCGCGAGGCGATGGCCGGCCACGTACTGGCCAGTACCCGGGTAACCGGTACCTACACATTGAATCCCGACCTCCGTTAACTCCCCGATTTAGCTGTTCCCTGTCAAGGTTATTGCCGGAACCCTTCTGCTTTGGTTCCGGCACCCTCCGATTCCTGATTATCTGAATCCCCGGCGATCAGCGCCTCGAAGGTGGTAATTTCGCCGGGGTTGTCCGGAGCGTAACCGGGCAGCTCCTGCAGACGCCCAATGAACGGTTCGGACCGCATCAGGCCAATAAGGCGAGAGAGGTTTGTCTGATTCAGCCGGTCCTCCCGGCACAGCAGGAGGTAGTGTTCCCGGGCCAGCTCGACAAAGGTCAGGCCGAATTGCCGGGCGGCGGCTTCAACGCCAAAACCGACGTCCGCCATGCCGGCGGCCACAAAGGCGGCAACGGCGGTGTGGGTGAATTCCTGCTGGGGTGACCGGTTAATGGCGTCTTCGGCCAGGCCCTGCTGCTTGAGCAGCAGGTTAAACAGAATTCGGGTGCCGGAATGGCGGTCCCGGCCGATGAAGCGCAACTGAGAATCGGCAAGATCGTGCAGGCTTTGGATCCGGTTTTGTTGGTTCTTCCGGAACATCAGCCCCTCCCGGCGGGTGACGAAGCGGATCAGCTTCAGGTTGTTGCCGGATAAATGATGGCGATAGTGGGCGAGAATTTCCCGGGCCCGTTCCGGGCAAGTGGGGAAATGGAAACTGGCCAGGTCGCATTCACCGTTGTTGAGTGCCGACAGGGCCTCTTCCGGATTGCGGTACTGGAGGTTGATCTCCAGCTGGTCCGGGAACTCCGGTAACAGGGCCACGGCGTATCCGTGGCTGGCATGCAGGCGCAGGACCGGGTGGCTGCCGGCCAGAAGCTGCTGGACCTGGTCATTGAGTTCCGAGGCCATGCTGTCGATCTGAGGCCCCAACCGGGCCTTGACCCGGTGATCGGCCCAGAGCAGCTTTTCGCCGAGGTCCGACAGGCTGGTGCCCTGGCCCTTGCGCATGATGACCAGGGGCAGGCCGAAGACATGGGTGGCACGGTTAAGCAGGTTCCAGGCGTGCCGATAGGAGATGCCGGCCGCCTCGGCGGCGACGGTGAGTTTGCCGGTGTCGCGGATACTTTCGAGCAGGCGGAACAGAATCGGCTCGAACAGTTCACCGTCGTCGGTCTGGAAGACCCAGGCGGGAGATATGTTGAGCTTCTTGCTATGCATTTCGGTTCATATTCCGTGGTCGCGAATTGGGTGCTAGCGTAGAGTTAGAACTGTACCAGAATAAAAACAGACAGGAACAGTAATGCATAGGTCAGAGCAGGTCAGCCAACAATCGGGTGGCGCCGGCGTGCCCAGCGCCGGCGACTGGACACCTGACATGATCCGGGACGAAGTGGACGCACTGAAGCACTTGCCCGGCGCCCTGCTTCCCATTCTTCACGCTGTCCAGAACCGGGTTGGCTACATCCCCGAAGGCGCGGTAGCCATCATTGCCGGGATGCTGCAACAGACCCGGGCCGAAGTGCACGGGGTGATCAGCTTCTACCATCATTTCCGTACTCACCCGGTGGGCAGCAAGGTCATCCATGTTTGCCGGGCAGAAGCCTGCCAGGCCATGGGCGGCCGCGCCCTGGAAGCCCACATCAAGGCGCGGCTGGGCGTGGATTACCACGGCACCACCGCCGATAACGAATTTACCCTGGAGCCGGTGTATTGCCTGGGCAATTGCGCCTGTGCGCCGTCCATTCGCGTGAACGACGATATCCACGGCCGGGTTACCCCGCAGAAGTTTGACCGCCTGGCGGACAAACTCACCACCTCCGCGCTGGACATCCGGTAATCACAGGAGCCTTGATCATGGCGACAAGCATCTACGTGCCCTGCGATACCACCGCCCTGTCCATGGGCGCGGACGAGGTGGCAAGACTGATCGAGTATCACGCTGGCGCCCGGGGCGTGGACATTGAACTGGTGCGAAACGGTTCCCGCGGATTGTGCTGGCTCGAGCCGCTGGTGGAAATCGGGACCGCCACGGGCAGGATCGGTTACGGCCCGGTTGAACCGGACGACGTTCAGGCGCTGGTGGATGCCGGCCTGTTCGATGGCAAATCTGATCACCCGCTGTTTCTCGGCCCGGTGTCGGATATGCCCTACCTCAAACACCAGCAGCGCCTGACCTTTTCACGGATTGGTATTACCGATCCACTGTCTATTGATGACTATCGGGCCCATGGTGGGTTTGAGGGGCTGGACAAGGCCATGGCCATGACGCCCCAGGCGATTGTGGATGAAGTAAAAAGCTCCGGCCTTCGTGGCCGGGGTGGCGCGGCCTTCCCCACCGGCATCAAGTGGCAGACGGTGCATGACGAGCCCTGGCAGCAGCAAAAATACATCGTCTGCAATGCCGATGAGGGCGATTCCGGAACCTTCGCCGACCGGCTGGTGATGGAGTGCGACCCGTTCATGCTGATCGAAGGCATGACCATTGCCGGGCTGGCCGTCGGTGCGACCCGGGGCTATATCTACCTGCGCTCGGAATACCCGGTGGCGCATCGCATGCTGGATGAAGCTATCCGCCGCGCCGAGGGGGGCGGCTATCTGGGCGAGGATGTCCGGGGCAGTGGCCGTGCTTTCCATCTGGACGTGCGACTGGCGGCGGGCGCCTACATTTGTGGCGAGGAGACGTCGCTGCTGGAAAGTCTGGAAGGCAAGCGGGGTCTGGTGCGCGCCAAGCCGCCCCTGCCAGCCATCAAGGGTCTGTTTGGTCAGCCCACGGTGGTGAACAACGTGCTGTCGTTCGCGGCGGTGCCGTTCATTCTCGATCAGGGCGGCAGGGCCTACGCCGATTACGGCATGGGCAAATCCCGGGGCACGCTGCCGATCCAGCTGGCGGGCAATATCCGCCAGGGCGGCCTGATCGAACTGGCCTTCGGCGTCAGCCTGAAGCAAATCCTGGAAGACTTTGGCGGCGGCACCTTCACCGGTCGGCCCATGAAAGCCGTTCAGGTGGGCGGACCCCTGATGGCCTACATGCCGGTAAGCCAGTGGGACACACCGATGGATTACGAAGCCTTCGCCAAGCTCGGTGCGGGTATTGGCCACGGTGGTGTGGTGGTGTTTGACGACACCGTGGATATGGGGGCGCAGGCCCGTTTTGCCATGGAGTTTTGCACCGTGGAGTCCTGCGGCAAATGCACGCCCTGCCGGATCGGTTCGGTACGGGGAGTGGAAGTGATCGATCGCATCCGCGCCGGCGAGAACCGGGAGGCTAACCTGGCGCTGCTGGAAGATCTGTGCGAGACCATGGTTGAGGGTTCCCTCTGCGCCATGGGCGGTATGACGCCGTTCCCGGTGCAGAGTGTGATGAAGCATTTTCCGGACGACCTGACGGCCTGACCGACGCGAGTGGAGGCAATAACAATGTTGCACTATTACGACCCGAACAAGAGCGACCCCGGTACCCGCGGCCTGAATCCGGACATGGATTACGGCACGCCGCCGAGCACCTCCGCAACCCTGGTCAGCCTGTCCATTGATGGCACCGACATCAGCGTACCGGAAGGCACGTCCGTATTGCGGGCCGCCGCCCTGGCCGGGATTAACATTCCAAAGCTGTGTGCCTCCGACAACCTGGAAGCCTTCGGCTCCTGTCGCCTGTGCGCGGTGGCAATCGAGGGTCGTCGCGGCTATCCGGCGTCCTGCACCACGCCGGTTACCGAAGGCATGGCGGTCACTACCCAGAACGGCAAACTGGCGAAGCTTCGCCGCAACATCATGGAGCTGTATATCTCCGATCACCCACTGGACTGCCTTACCTGCCCGGCCAATGGCAACTGCGAACTTCAGGATGTCGCCGGTGCCGTGGGGCTGCGGGAAGTGCGCTATGGTTTCGAGGGTGAAAACCACCTGGATGCGGAAGTGGACGACTCCAACCCCTACTTCAGCTTCGACCCCGGCAAGTGCATTGTCTGCTCCCGTTGCGTGCGTGCCTGCGAGGAAGTGCAGGGCACCTTCGCCCTGACCATCGACGGCCGTGGCTTCGACTCCAGGGTGTCCGCCGGCCAGAATGACCCGTTCATGGATTCCGAATGCGTATCCTGCGGCGCCTGCGTCCAGGCCTGCCCCACCGCTACGCTGATGGAAAAGAGCGTGATCGACGCGGGCCAGCCCGGGCACAGCGTGGTCACCACCTGTGCCTATTGCGGTGTCGGTTGTTCGTTCAAGGCCGAAATGAAAGGCGACCAGCTGGTGCGCATGGTTCCCTACAAGGGCGGCGAGGCTAACCATGGCCATTCCTGCGTGAAAGGGCGCTTTGCCTTTGGCTACGCCACCCACAAGGACCGTATCAGGGAGCCGATGATCCGGGACTCCATCAACGACCCCTGGCAAGTGGTTTCCTGGGGCGACGCCATCGGGTTTGCGGCGAAAAAACTCAAGGCCACCCAGGCCAGATACGGCCGGGAAAGTATCGGTGGCATCACCTCCTCCCGATGCACCAACGAGGAAACCTACCTGGTGCAGAAGCTGGTCCGGGCTGCCTTCGGCAACAACAACACCGACACCTGTGCCCGGGTCTGTCACTCGCCGACCGGGTTTGGCCTGAAAACCACCCTGGGCGAATCCGCCGGCACCCAGACCTTCGATTCGGTGATGAAGGCGGACACCATGGTGGTGATCGGAGCCAACCCCACCGACGCCCACCCGGTGTTCGCCTCCCAGATGCGCCGGCGTTTGCGCCAGGGCGCCAAGCTGATCGTCATTGATCCGCGCCGCATCGACCTGCTGAAAACGCCCCACGGCAGTGCAGGCATTCACCTGCCGCTGCGCCCGGGTACTAACGTGGCCATGGTCAATGCCCTGGCCCATGTGATTGTCACCGAGGGCCTGGAAAACACGGCGTTTATCGAGAGCCGTTGTGAGCCGAAGCAGTACCACGACTGGCGGGAATTCATAGCGGAGGAACGCCATTCGCCGGAAGCCGTGGAGGCGGTCACCGGCGTACCGGCCGAGCGGGTACGCCAGGCCGCCCGTGCCTATGGCGAGGCCGGAAACAGTGCCATCTATTACGGGTTGGGCGTCACCGAGCACAGCCAGGGCTCGACCATGGTGATGGGCATTGCCAACCTGGCCATGGCCACCGGCAACATTGGCCGTGAAGGTGTTGGCGTGAACCCGCTGCGGGGCCAGAACAACGTTCAGGGTTCCTGCGATATGGGCTCCTTCCCCCACGAATTGCCCGGCTACCAGCATGTGGGCGACCCGGCGGTGCGGGCCCGGTTCCAGGAGGTCTGGGGCGTGGCGATTGACGACGAACCCGGCCTGCGGATTCCCAACATGTTCGATGCGGCCATCGCCGGCAGCTTCAAGGCCTTGTACGTTCAGGGCGAGGACATTGCCCAGTCCGATCCCAACACCCAGCATGTGGAAGCGGCACTCAGCGCCCTGGATTGCCTGATCGTGCAGGACATCTTCCTGAATGAAACCGCCAAGCACGCGCACGTGCTGTTGCCAGGCGCCACTTTTCTGGAGAAAAACGGCACCTTCACCAACGCCGAGCGCCGCATCAACCGGGTGCGTAAGGTGATGGCGCCGGTGGCAGGTATGGAAGACTGGGAAGTGACCATGGCTTTGTCCAATGCACTCGGTTACCCCATGGACTACAAGCATCCGTCCGAGATCATGGATGAGATCGCCCGGCTGACGCCCACCTTTGCCGGCGTCAGTTACGACAAACTGGAGAAACTGGGCAGCATCCAGTGGCCGTGCGACGAGGAGCATCCGGAAGGCACCCCGACCATGCACACCCTGGATTTCCCGATCGGCAAGGGCAGGTTTGCGGTTACCGAGTATGTCGCCAGCGAGGAGAAATCCAATCGCAAGTTCCCGCTGCTGCTGACCACCGGCCGCATCCTGAGCCAGTACAACGTCGGCGCCCAGACCCGCCGCACCGAGAACAGCCAGTGGCATCATGAGGATGTGCTGGAAATCCATCCCAGCGACGCCGAACTGCGCGGTATCCGGGAAGGCGACTGGCTGGGTATTTCCAGCCGTGTGGGCCAGACGGTTCTGCGGGCGCGGATCAGCGACCGCATGTTGCCGGGCGTGGTCTGGACCACCTTCCACCATCCCGGCAGTGGCGCCAACGTGATCACCACCGACAGCTCGGACTGGGCCACCAACTGTCCGGAATACAAGGTCACCGCGGTGCAGGTGGAGAAAGTCAGCCAGCCGTCGGCCTGGCAGCGCCACTTTGAGCAGTTTGACCAGCGCCAGCACCAGTTGCTGGCGCCCTCGGCCAGCCAGACGGAGCCATCCGATGCTTCGGCCCTCAAGTAATCCGGGCGCCGCTGCCATGGCAGTCACAGGCCTCGATGCTCCCAAGGATGTTTTGGTGGCCTGTGAGACCCCGGTGGAGGTGCGCGGCGGTATTGAAGGTGCGCCTTGCCGGGATCTGGTCGCTGAAGAGGTGCCCGTGGCGATGGTGTACAATGGCGTTTCTCACGCAGTGATGATGGCCTCACCCTGCGATTTGGAGGATTTTGCCTTTGGCTTCAGTCTGACCGAGGGCATTCTGGACCGCCCGGAGCAGCTGTTCCATCTGTATGCTGTGGTCAGTGAACAGGGTATTTCCCTGGAGATGCACATTGCCGGCGACTGCTTCGCCCGGTTGCGTGAACAGCGCCGGAACATGGCCGGACGAACTGGCTGCGGGCTGTGCGGCACCGAATCCCTGGCCCATGCCATCCGGGCCATCCCCAGGGTACCGGCGCGCCCGGCACCGGTTGACAAAGCGGTGCAACGAGCCCTGCGTAATCTCCCGACTTACCAGCCCTTGCAGGAAAAGACCGGAGCCACGCACGGTGCTGCCTGGTGTGATAACCAGGGCCGGATACAGCAGGCCCGGGAAGATGTCGGCCGGCACAATGCCCTGGACAAGCTGATTGGAGCGCGCATTCGCGACCATGGTGCCAGGGCCTTTGACGACGGCTTTGTACTGATTTCCAGCCGGGCCAGTTACGAGATGGTGCAGAAAAGCGCCACCGTCGGCGTCAGCAGCCTGATTGCCGTTTCGGCGGCCACCGCACTGGCCATCCGGGAGGCCCGCAAGGCCGGCATGACCCTGATAGGCTTTGCCCGCCCGGGCCGGCACGTTATTTACGTCCGTGGTGACGAGTAACCCTCTGAGGAGATGCGAGAATGAGCGACCAACAGCTCCAGAACCTGATCAAAATGATCAACCAGATCAGTATCAACAACCTTCACCACGGCGATGAAGATCAGGCCGCCGAGGTGGTGGCAACCCACATCAAGAAATTCTGGGCCCGAAGCATGAAGCAGCAGATCATCGCCTACGCGGAATCTGACGGGCTCGAGCTGTCCCCGGTGTCCCGGCTGGCGGTTAAACGACTGGCGGAGCCCCAGGAAGCCTGATCCCGGTCACTTAACTGTCGCTTGTCTGTCACCTCCCCGTCACCGCCCTTTGCGAGGGTGGCATCGTCCGGATATGTTTGGGAATCCCTGCCCCTGGGTGGTTCTGTTTCTTTTCTTGAATGTTCTATCAACAACTACTAACATCGTGGTTGTTGAGCATTCGTTCAAAAAAGGAGATTGAGTATGGCTGATTTCAAATTGCACGATATCGAATCCGCTCCGGAAGGCGCCAAGCCCTTCCTGGAAAATTCCCGGAAGAATTCCGGCATGATCCCCGGACTGCATGCAGTGATGGCGGAATCGCCACAGGTACTGGAGGCCTACCAGAAGCTGCACCAGCTGGTTCTGGACAACAGCTTCAACAACGACGAGACAACTGTGGTCTGGCAGACCATCAACGTCGAGAATGCCTGCCACTATTGCGTGCCGGCGCACACGGGTATCGCAAAGATGATGAAAGTCTCAGATGACATTGTTAACGCGCTGCGTGACGAGACTCCGCTTCCCAGTGACAAGCTCGAAGCACTGCGCAACTTTACCCTCGCGGTCATGCGCAAGCAGGGCAACGTCAGCGAGGAAGATCTGGCTGCTTTCTTTGAAGCAGGCTATGGCAACCGCCAGGTACTGGAAGTGATTATGACCTTGTCCCAGAAGGTTATGAGTAACTATATCAACCACATTGCTGAGACGCCGGTGGATGAGCCGTTCAAGAAATTTGCATGGAGCAAGGACCAGTAAACGTTCGTCAGGCCGTGCAGACTAATCCGCACGGCCAAGCCATTTTTCCCTCCCCCGATCCCTCAAGCCGGCTAGAATAGCCCGATGAACCATTCACCGTGGCTTTTCCGTCTCTCGTTTCTGGCGATCGTGGTCTTGCTGATGGCCGCCATCTGGCTGTTGCTCCAACAACTGAGCATGCCCGCCAGCCTTGCTCCCTCGGCACTCTCCGACTGGCTGGCCCAGCAGGGGCTCCTTGGCCCTGTGCTCCTGATGCTGATGATGATACTTGCGGTGGTTGTCGGGCCGATTCCCACATTGCCAATCAGTGCCGCCGCCGGACTGGTTTATGGCATGTTTACCGGCACCGCCATTGCCGTTACGGGAGCCCTGGCTGGCTCGATCATCGCGTTTTATCTGGCGCGGGTACTCGGGCGGGAAGCCATCCAGCGCAAGCTGGATCACAACCCGGTATTTTCGGCCCGCGGGTCCCAGCGCTTTCTCTTCATTGCGGTATTTCTGACGCGGCTTATCCCATTGTTTTCCTTTGCCCTCATCAGCTATGCCGCCGGGGTTACCTCCATCCACCTATGGCGCTATGCGCTGGCGACCGCCGTGGGCATGCTGCCCATGACCTTCGTGTTTGCCGGGCTGGGCCACAGCTTTGAGCTCAATCCAATACTTACGGTGATAGCCGCAGCCACTATCCTGGTGGTCATGAGTACCCTGCCGCTGTACCTCAGACGACGCCCCCACTCCCGGCTGTCCCGTTTCCTGCACCTGGATACTGAGGTCTGAAGTCAGGCTTACCGTTGTAACAGAACGCGACTGTCTTGGTCTGTAACTACGGTTCTGAAGTAATACTGAAGACTGACTTGGGAGTGATTATGCGTGGTTATCGATTGGCGTCCGGTTTTGTTGCACTGGTCCTGATGCCCGGACTGGTATGGGCGGATATCAATTCCGGCCTGTACAAGCCATACCAGCGACTGTTGTCCAGCTATCTCATTGAACGGACATTGCCCGGTGACGGGCTGGTCTCCGCTTTTGATTACCAGGCCGCATTGGCGGATACAGACCTGGTGTCGACGCTGGAGCGCCAGCGCAAGGCTTTGTCGGAATTCAACACCGGAGCCCTTGAGGCTAGGCAAGAGTCCGTCGCATTTTGGATTAATGCCTACAATTTTTTCATGCTTGAACAGATTCTTACCGAGCGGCCTGACGGCTATCTCGTCTCATCCGTCTGGGATTACGGTGGCCGGGTGAACCCGTTTGTTGACAGCGTCTTTGAACGGGAGAGCTTTGTGATTGGTGGTGAGCGCTTCAGCCTGAATGAGATCGAAAAAGGCGTGTTGCTGGGTGAAGGCTATCAATCCCGGGGTTGGAAGGATTCCCGCATTCACTTCGCCGTGAACTGTGCTTCTGTGGGCTGCCCGCCATTGCGGGATCAGATCTATACCGCTGCCAATCTCGAGGGCCTGCTGGAAGAAAATACCCGCCGAGCCTTCAATACCCAACATCACCTTCGGGTGACCGGCGACACCCTGTATGGCACCGAACTGTTCAAGTGGTACAAGGAGGATTTTGTCGAGGCGGAGGGCTCGGTTCGGGCCTTTATTCGTCGCTGGGCCAGCGACTCGGTAGCCGAACACGTGGCCAGGACGGCGGAACTGGATTACATCGACTACGACTGGTCCCTCAATCGGCCCGCTAATGTTGGGCTGACCGGATTCGAATGATGTGAACAGCCGAGGCTGGCGTAGTCAGGGAAAAAAGCGGCGGGGATGGCCCCCGCCGCTGATGGTTGATGTGTTTGATTACCGTGCCGAGACCTTTACATGTGCCACCGTGTCAACGGCTTTGGTCGGATAGCTCCTGGCTTCATTGATACGGTCTGCCTGACCGCCCATGGCAAGTGCGATGGTGGCAGCAACTCCAGGTGCGCTGTTGCCGTAACTTCATAGACACTGGCTGCTGTCCGCGTCGTCTGTTACAGAGAAGGCGCCTTTATTAATGGAAATATTCTCCATTTTCATAGACCAAAAAAGAATATTTGGGCGCCTATGCATAACGGATGTAAAGATTCATAATGATCGTTCAAAAATGAACTCCGACTTGGAGGTGGTTCGATGAATCGTTTAACGACAGTGCTTGTCCTGTTGCTGCTTAGCGGGCTGTCCTACGGTGCAGAACCAGGATTGCCTGCCCTGGTCGATGCCCAATGGCTGAATGAGCACCTGGACCAGAAACAGCTGGTGGTGCTGGATGTCCGCTCTGGCATTGATAACGGCGGTGATCGGAGCAGCTTCCAGGAAAGTCATATTGCCGGCTCTGTTTACAGCAGTTACACCAACGATGGCTGGCGGGAAACCCGGGACGGTGTGGCCGGTTTGATGCCCCCGGTCCGCTCTCTGGAGCGTCTGATTGGTAGCCTGGGGATTGCCAACGGTAATACGGTGGTCCTGGTTCCGGCCGGCACCGGCTCGACCGACTTCGGCAGTGCCGCCCGGGTATACTGGACCTTCAAGGTGCTGGGGCACGAGGCCGTGACCATCCTTAATGGCGGCTTTGCCGGCTGGAAAGCCGCAGGATACCAGGTTACCGAGGGTGACGGTGCGCGCCTGCCGGTGACGCAATTCGACGCTGAGCTTCAGGATCACCTGATCGCCAGTCTGGACGAGGTCCAGGCCGCCCGGGAGACCCAGGCTCAGCTGGTGGATGCCCGCCCTGTGGACTATTTTCGGGGCGAAACCAAGTCCCCGGCCGCCAAGGTAGCCGGCACGATTCCCGGATCAAAGAGCCTGCCCCACCACTCTTTTATCAACCAGGAAAACCAGGTGTTCTATCTGAATCGGGACGTCATCACCGAGAAGGTTAACAGCGCTGAGCTGGATCCTCAGGCCCGGACAATCGCCTTTTGCAACACCGGCCACTGGGCAGCCACGGACTGGTTCGTGTTGAGCGAACTGGCGGGTTTCCAGGAGGTTGCGCTTTATGATGGTTCCATGGCGGAGTGGTCCCAGGACAGCAGTCGCCCGATGCAGGTAGCCAGGAAGGGACTTGGTAAACTCCTGGACCTGTTTAACTGAGCCGTTTAGTTGAGTGATCAAATGGCAGATTCTGCAGTTCTCCAGTCCGGGCTTCAGCAGCCCGGGTGGCAGGTGGACCGTTTTATCGTATCCACAGCGCTGGCTGGCTTTGCCCTGCTGGGCGGGCTGATCTGGCTGGAAATCGCTCCGTTCATGGTGGCGCTGTTCGTGGTGGGCACCGTGCTGGGTATGGCCCTGTACCACGGTGCCTTCGGTTTTACCGCCGGTTGGCGCAATCTGGTGGTTAAGAAGCGCGGCGCCGGCATGCGCGCACAGTTACTGCTGTTCGGAGTGACTTCTCTGATCATGGTGCCCATGCTCCACAGCGGGCAGGCCGGTCTGGTGGGGGCAATCGCACCGGTGGGTACTTCCCTGGTGGTGGGCTCTTTCCTGTTCGGGATGGGCATGCAGCTGGGTGGTGGATGCGGCTCCGGCACCCTGTTCAACGTCGGCGCCGGCAATATTCGTATGGTAGTCACGCTGGTGTTCTTTATTGCCGGTACCGTGTTGGGCTCCATTCATCTGCCCTGGTGGCTGGACCGGCCGGGTTTCGATCCGGTGCCGCTGGTCGGCAGCTTCGGTGTCGTCGGTGCTATCCTGGTGCAGTTTGTCGGGCTGGGGCTGATTGCCTGGTGGGTCAACCGCATTGAACGCAAGGCCCACGGCGCCATCGAACGGGACGAACTGCTCTGGAAAAGCCAGGGTCACGGAGTGTTCCGAACCCTGCTCAGCGGTCGTTGGCCGTTTACCTGGGCAATCCTGATCCTGGCGGCCGGAAACGCACTGACCCTGGCCATCGGTGGCGCCCCCTGGAGCATTACCTTCGCGTTCAATGTCTGGGGTGCCAAAGCCCTGGAGGTGGTGGGCGTGAACATGTCCCAGTTCGAGTTCTGGACCTGGGATTACCCCGCCATGGCGCTGAAGGATTCGGTGCTGACCAACATTCCCTCGGTCATGAACTTCGGGTTGCTGCTCGGCGCCATGCTGGCGGCGGGCCTGGCCAATCGTTTCAATGAAGCCAGTCGCAACCGGCCGGAAAGTCGTCAGTTCCTGGCCGCCGTAGTCGGTGGTTTGCTGCTGGGTTATGGCGCCCGGCTGGGTTTTGGCTGCAACATCGGGGCGCTGTTTTCCGGCATTGCCTCGGCCAGCCTGCACGCCTGGATCTGGTTTGCCTGCGCCTTCGCCGGTTCGCTGATCGGCATTCGCCTGCGGCCCTGGTTCCGGCTGCCTAACTGATGCGGGAGGGCGTAATGGAAAGACCGTATAGCCGTACCCGCATTCTGGGTATGCTCGGGATCATTCTGGTACTGATTATGGCCGATCACCTGAACAGCCCGACGTTTGCATTCAATTCCGGTCGGGGCAACGTGGAAACGGCCCTGATGCAGCGGGATCAAACGGCTTGTGCGCCCTGTGGGGCGCCGTGCCCGTCAACACGAGACTGATGAGGTTCTGACACGCTGGCTGATGGTCGCCAGTACTTATCCTGCGCAACACGACAGTTGGCTCACATCTTTGGTGAAAGTCTGGGCACAGAGCTTCAGGCCTTCCACCATGGTCAGGTAGGGAAACAGCTCATCGCCGATTTCCTGCACGGTCAGGCGTGACCGTAGCGCCATCACTGCCGTCTGAATCAGTTCACTGGCCTCCCCGGCTACCGCCTGTACACCCAGCAAGCGCCCTGAATCGCGGTCGGCGACCATCTTGATAAAGCCATGAGTGTCGAAATTCACCAACGCACGCGGCACGTTCTCCAGATCGAGCACGCGGGTGTCCACGTTGAAGCCGTGTTGGAGTGCCTCGGCTTCCGTCAGGCCAACGGTGGCGACCTGAGGGTCGGTGAACATCACTCCCGGCATGGCGCTGAGGTCCAGGGTTGCCTCGCCTCCCGTCATGTTGATGGCGGCGCGGGTGCCCCCGGCGGCGGCGACATAGACAAACTCTGGCTGATCGGTGCAGTCACCGGCGGCATAAATGCCCGGTAACGTGGTTTGCAGGTGCTCATCCACCAGAATCCCACCCCTCGCGGTTTCAACGCCGATGCCGTCGAGACCAAGAGCCTCGGTGTTGGGTGTTCGTCCGGTGGCCACCAGCAGTTGATCGGCCCGCAATGTCCCGGCTTCGGTGTTTAGCACGAACTCGTTGTCAGTGTAGTCCACATGGCTGGCCTGGGTCTGATTGAGCACGTCAATACCTTCTCGTTGAAACGCCGCTTCAATGGCTTTACCTATTGCCGGGTCTTCGCTGGAGACCAAATGACTACGGGCCAGTACCGTGACTCTGCTGCCCAATCTCGAGAACGCCTGGGCCAGTTCCAGGGCGACAAACCCGGCACCGATCACGATCAGCCGTTCGGGGACGCTGTCCAGTGCCAGCGCACTGGTGGAAGTCAGGTAAGGCGTATCGGCCAGCCCCGGCAGCGGCGGTTCCGCCGGCCGGGCGCCCGTGCCGATAAAGGCGCGATCAAAAGGGACAGTCTGCTCCCCGCCCTCGTTCAGCTTAACCACCAGGTTACTGGCATCGACAAACCGGGCCTCACCGCGCAGGACCGTGATGGCCGGGTGGTCGCGCAGTATGCTTGCGTACTTGGTGTCACGCAGTTCCTCGACACGTGCCTGCTGTTGCCGGAGCAGTTTCGCCCGGTCCACCACCGGTGGCTGGGCACTCACCCCCAGATCAAAGGGACTCTCCCTGCGCAGCTGCGCGATGTGCGCGGCGCGAATCATGATCTTCGAGGGCACACAGCCGATATTGACGCAGGTGCCACCGATGGTGCCGCGCTCGATCAGGGTGATGCGGGCACCGCGCTCGGCCGCTTTCAGAGCGGCCGCCATGGCCGCCCCGCCGCTGCCGATCACGGCAATAGGCAGGTCGTTACTCATTCGGGGAATTCCTTATCCATTTTCGAGGGCTTCAGGGTGGAGGGGTACCCGGCGTTGGCCGTGGCTTCGGTCAACGCGTCCACGGACGTTAGCGTGTCGTCGAAGGTAACCACGGCCGTACGATCCGGGTAGCGCACGTCAACTTGCGAAACACCGTCCACCTTATTCAATGCTAGCTTGACAGTGATCGGACACGCGGAACAGGTCATACCAGATACCGAGAGCGTGACAGTCTGCATGGCGGCTGAAGCAGGCATGCTGAGCACGGCGATGAGCAACGTCAGAACAAGGCGCATTCTCATGGGACAATCTCCTTTTCAGTAGAACAGAGGCAGGACATAAGGGAACACCAGAGCAACCAGTACCAGTGCCGCCACCCCCCAGAAGATCACCTTATAGGCGGTTCGCACCCGGGGTACGGCGCAGATGTCTCCCGGCTGGCACTGTTCCGCTGGCCGATAGATTCGGCGCCAGGCAAAGAACATGGCTACCAGTGCCGCGCCAATGAAAAGCGGGCGGTAGGGCTCCAGGGCGGTCAGGTTACCGATCCAGGCGCCGGAAACGCCCAGAGTGATCAATACAAGAGGCCCAAGGCAGCAGGCCGACGCGAGCAAAGCGGCAACGCCTCCGGCAATCAGTGGGCCACGCCCCGATTTCGCATCCGACATAACGCTTGCACCTTTCATGACTTTATTCGCTGGGATAAGGTTACATCCGTAGTCAGCTACGGAGTCAACACGCATGTTTGATAAAACGGGTTCAATAACCATCGGTGGCCTGGCCAGGGCGGCGGGCGTGCACGTCGAGACCATTCGCTATTATCAGCGGCGCGGCCTGTTACCGGAGCCCCAACGCCCTCCCGGCGGGATTCGGCGTTATGGTCCCGCCGACATCGACAGGTTGACGTTCGTGAAAACGGCGCAGCAGTTGGGCTTCAGTCTGGACCAGATCAGCGATCTGCTTCGGCTTGAAGATGGCGCCCACTGCCAGGAAGCCAGTGCGCTCGCCGAAAACAAGTTGCGGGACGTGCGAGCGAAGATCGACAGGCTGGAGAAAATTGAAGAGGTGCTGGGCGAAATGGTTGACCGATGCCACGCCCAAAAAGGCAATATTACCTGCCCGCTCATTGCGGCATTGCATGGAGGGGTTGGGTAAAAAGCTAGCACATAGCCTTTCCAGAACGGGATCTAATCTCCAAGTAAAGCGGGTATGAGACCCGGAAGTACCGCCGCCCGGTGCCGAAAGTACGGATCGGTACCGGCGCGGCGATTACGCATTTAAGTTTCCGGTGGTGGTGTCGGTGCTCCCTTGGGCAGGCCGCGCCCCCGCCATAGCATGAAGATTGCCGGGTACACCACCAGCACTATCAGGAGGGCAGAAATCACGCCGCCGACCATCGGCGCGGCGATGCGCTGCATCACATCCGCGCCTGTGCCGCTTGACAGCAAAATCGGTATCAGCCCCATAAACAGGGCCACCCCAGTCATCAGCATTGGACGGATGCGCTGGCCTGCACCGCTCTGAATCACTTCCGCCATGTCCCCGCCGGTATTGAGTCGGCGCTCCACTTCGCGATCACGCCAGGCGATATCCAGGTACACCATCATCAGCAGACCCAGCTCCACGGCGAGGCCCGCCACGGCGATCATACCCACCCAGACGGCGACGCTGAGCTTGAAACCCAGCCACCACAATAGCCAGACAGCGCCGCTCAACGAGAAAGGCACGCTCAGCATCACCACCAGGGTCTCGGTGAGGGAGCCCCGGTGCATGAACAGCATGAAGAAGATCAAAAACAGCGTGGCTGGCACCAGTAACTGCAGCTTGGCTTTGGCCCGCTCGAAATACTGGAACTGTCCGGCCCAGGCCAGTCGGTAGCCGTCCGGCACCGTGACCTCGTCGGCGACGACCTGCTTCGCCCGTTCGACATAATCGGCAATGCCGATATCGCTTGTGACGTCGACAAAGACAAAGCCCACGAGCAGGCCATCCTCGCTGCGTATCGCCGGCGGACCGGTGCGGAACTCGATATCTGCCACTTGAGTGATGGGAATTTGCGCACCGGTGGGAGTGGGCACCAACACCCGCTCCAATGCCTCGACATTATCGCGGTAATCCCGGGCGTAGCGCACCAGAATGTTGTAGCGTTCCCGACCTTCCACAGTTTGTGATACGACGGTACCGCCCATGGCCGCCATAATCACCCGCTCCACGTCGCCAACGTTCAGCCCGAAGCGTGCGGCCGCCGCTCGATCAACGGTAAAGTCCAGAAAATAGCCACCGGTGCTGCGCTCGGCGAAGGCACTGCGGGTAAAGGGAGCCGTGCGCTCATCCTGCTGTAGCGCATTCTCGATGGCAATGCCGGTTTCCTCGATGGTGGCAAGGTCGGCACCAAAGACCTTGATGCCCAGGGCCGAGCGAATACCGGTGGCAAGCATCTCGGTGCGGGTCTGGATCGGCATCCAGAAGATATTGGGCATACCCGGAAACTTCAGTTTCCCGTCCATCTCCTGAATCAGCCCGTCCCAGGTCATCCCCTCGCGCCACTGGTTTTTAGGTTTCAGGGTGATCACCGTTTCCACCATGGACAGGGGTGCGGGATCTGTGGCGCTGGTGGAGCGGCCCACCTTACCGAAGACATGCTCCACTTCGGGGATATCGGCAATGATCCGGTCCATGGTCTGCATTGTCTGGGTCGCCTCGGTAATGGACATGCCCGGCAGGGCCGTGGGCATAAACAGAATCGAACCCTCGTTGAGGGGCGGCATAAACTCGTTGCCCAATTGCCGGAAGGGTATGACGGTTAACAGCAATACCAGCACGGCTGCTCCGGCCACCGCCCAACGAAAACGCACCGCAAAGGCGACCACCGGCCGGTAGGCGGCCACCAGCCACTGGTTCAACTTGCTGTGATCGGCGCGGATTTTGCCGCGGATCAGCCATACCGCCAGGGCCGGCACCAGGGTGATGGACAACAGCGCCGCAAAAGCCATGGAGTAGGTCTTGGTGAACGCCAGCGGTTTGAACAGCCGCCCTTCCGTGCCCTCCAGGACGAATACCGGCATAAAGGAAATGGTGATGATCGCCAGCGAGAAAAAGATGCTGGGCCCCACCTGCTGCATGGCCTCGATAATCACGTCCCGCCGGGACTTGGCCTGTTCCTCCTGATCGGCGTCGGGACTCTGCCAGCGATGCAGCCGTTTGTGGATGTTGTCGATGATGACGATGGCGGCATCCACCATGGCGCCGATGGCCACGGCGATCCCGCCCAGGGACATGATATTTGCCGTCAACCCCTGAAAATACATCGGGATAAATGCCATCAGCACCGCCACGGGCAGGGTGATCACCGCCACTAGGGTAGAGCGCACGTGCAACAGGAAGATGCCGATAATCAGGGAGACGATGAGCATCTCTTCGATCAGGGTTTTAGCCAGGGTGTCGATGGCGTCCTTGATCAGGGTCGAGCGGTCGTAGACCGGTACGATCTCCACCCCCTCGGGCAACCCCGGTTTGATATCCGCCAGCCGTTGCTTGACCTTGTTGATCACATCCAGGGCGTTTTCACCGTAGCGCATCACCACGATACCACCCACGGCCACGCCCTCGCCGTCCAGTTCCGCCTGGCCCCGCTGCATGGCGGGCCCCAGGGCCACATGGCCGACATTTTTCACGGTAACCGGGACGCCGGCCGAGGTGGTTTTCAGCACCACCTTCTCCAGGTCCGCCACAGACTTCACATAGCCCCGGCCGCGGATAAACTGCTCGTGACCCGCCACCTCCAGGATGCGTCCGCCTACATCCTGGTTGGAGTCGCCCACCGCCTCGGCTACCCGTTTGAGAGGGATGTTGTAAGAGGCGAGTTTGTTCGGGTCGAGACTGATCTGGTATTCCCGCTGGAAGCCGCCAATGGAGGCCACCTCGGCCACGCCTTCCACCGCCTCCAGGGCATAGCGCAGATTGAAATCCTGCAGCGAGCGCAGATCGGCCAAGCTGTTCTTGCCGGAAGTGTCCCGCAGGGCATACTGGTAAACCCAACCGACGCCGGTGGCGTCCGGACCCAGGGTAGGATTGACCCCATCCGGCAAGTCGGCGACAGCACTGTTCAGGTACTCCAGCACCCGGGAACGGGCCCAGTACATGTCCACCCCGTCGTCGAAGATGACGTAAACGAAAGACAAGCCGAAAAAGCTCTGACCGCGTACGTAGTTGACTCCCGGTGCCGCCAACAGTGTGGTGGTCAATGGATAGGTGATTTGATCCTCCACCAGATCCGGACTGCGCCCGGGCCAGTCGGTGAAGACGATCACCTGCACATCGGACAGGTCGGGTATGGCATCCAGGGGGGCACGCATCAGCGCCTGCCAGCCGCCGAAGGTCAGAGCGAGCACCGCCACCAGGGTAATCAGGGGGTTGCGGGCGCAATAGCCAATAGTTCGCTGCAGCCAGCCGATGGCCTGCCCTTCGGCTGGGGGGTGAGCTGGGGGGTGCCTTTGATCGTTATCTACCATTGTTCCATCCCCGCTTTGAGTCGGCTTTCCGAGGCAATGAGGAAGTTACCGGAGGTGACCACCCGGTCGCCGGCCTCGATACCCTCGATGATTTCGATAAAACCGCCGGCCCGCTGCCCGGTTTGCACCTTGCGCGGCGCGAGCCGGCCTTCGCCCAGATCCTCGAATACCACCCGCAATTCACCAGCGATAATGACGGCTGCTTCCGGCACCGCCACGCGTCGACCTAGGTCGGCCTTGAGCTTCACTTCGGCGTACATGTCGGGCTTGAGACGGCCTTCGGGATTGGCGACGGTAAGACGCACCCGCCCGGTGCGGCTGGCACCGTCCAGATAGGGATAGACGTAGTCGACCCGGCCCTCGAACGCTTCCCCGGGCAGGTAAGGCAGGGTCACCGTCACCGGCATTCCCTCCGTTAGCAGCGGCAGTTCGCCCTCGTAGATATCGGCTTCCACCCAGACCTGTGACAGGTCGGCGATGCGCAGCAATGTCATGCCTGCCTTGTGGGCGGTACCTTCCACCACGTTCTTGGCCACCACGGTGCCGCTGATCGGCGCGTGCATGGCGACATAGTCGAAGGGCTCGCCCCGTTTCTCCAGGTTAGCGATTTCCCCGGCGGTCATGTCCCAGAGCTCGAGCCGCTTGCGAGCGGCAGCCACCAGGGTTCTTGAGGCACTGCCACGGCGCTTCAGCTCCAGGTATTCCTGCTGGGTGGCCAGCAGTTCGGGGCCGTACACCGTGAATAGCGGTTCGCCCTTGGCGACGTGAACCCCCACATAATCGGCATAGAGCTCGCCAATCCAGGCATCGAACTTGAGGCTGACGTCTGCCAGGCGGGTCTCGTCGTAGGCGATCCGCCCTTCCGCGCGGATGGTCCGCGTCATGGTCATGGCTTGCGCCTCGGCGGTCTTGACACCGATCAACTGGCGGCGGCGATTGTCAAGGGTCACCATACCCGGCGGTGCCTCTTCGGCCATGTCGCCACCGTCGGTTCGGGCGCCGCCTGCCCCTTGTGTCAGGGCAGTCACGCCACTGGCCGGCTGCAGCCCCTTTCGGCCCGTGGCCAGATCGAAGTTGGCACGTGCGGAGCCAACACCCTCCTTGCTGATCTGCAACGTGAGTGGCCAACTGCCTTCCATTAATGGCTCGAAAGTCCCCCGATAGAGACCGGGTTCGATTTCCTGCATATCGGCCGGGGCCTGCATGGCGGGCATGGTGCCCATGGCGGGCATTTCCGCCACGGCCTTGATGGCAGCGCCACTGACCCGCTCACCTGAGCCATCCAGCAATGCCAGGGTCAGGTCGTTTATACCTACCCGGGGTGTGTCCGGCTCAATATCGATACCCAATTGAAAGGGACCGCTTCGGTAGGAGGCGCTGAGGGGCGGCCCCTCAGCGGGAGCGGCAGTGGTGGCATCCTCACCGGAGAGCCACTGAAGGCCCAATATGCCAGCGATACCTACCAGCAACCCGATAACAAACAGCGAAATAAATGTGGTGCGTTGAGTCATGCCAGTTACTCTTGCTCGAGGCGCTGACCGACGGTATTCGTCGGTGCCTGATTAATCTGGGTTGAGTGCGAACTGTCATTGGCCAGGAGCCGGCCAGCCGTCTGCTCCAAGGTCGCCAGAGCTCGAAGATAATCGGCATGGGTGCGGGCCAGGTTGTCCTCAGTACGCAGTTGTTGCCGCTCGGCATCGATGACCGCGAGGAAACTGCCCTGCCCCGCTCGGTAATCGGCCACGGCGGCATTGAGGCTCTCCTCGGCGAGGGGCAGCAGCCGCTGCCGGTTGATGGCCATGATGTCCCGGGTCTCCTGTACCTGCGCCCGCCCCTGTTCCAGTTGCGCCAGCAGTTGCGCCTCGCGATCCGTCAATTGCCACCGGTAGCGCATGACATCGGTCAAGGTCGCATTCCGAGTGGCACTGCGCTTGCCGGATAGATCGAAGGGCAGGTTGATACTAAGGCCCACCGTCCAGCGTTTGTCGGCGTCATCCCACAGGCTGTTGTAACCGGCGGACAACTTGAAATCGGGGAAATAGTCCTTCTCCGCTAAGCCGTGCCGGGCCCTTGCCTCGTCAATACGCGCCTGGATCCGGCGCAGTTCCGGGTGCTCCTCCAGGGCCGCCTTTTGCAACGCCAGCAACGACGGTGGTTCGGCCGGTGTGGGCAGTGGCGCTGGCGGCGGCAGCCGGCTTTGGGGAGGACGGTTCAGCAAGCCGTTGATCATCGCCTGGACTTCCCGCTGGCGCCGCTGATGAGTGACGATGCCGGTGTCGATAAGGGCCGCTTCCACATCCGCCTGCAGCACATCCTGCTGGCGGGCTCGCCCCGCCGCGTACCGGGTTTCGGCGACGCGGCGCAACTCGGCGAGCAGATCCCTGTGGGCGTGTTTGATTTGCAGGGTACGATGAATATATGCCCACTCGGCGAACAGGCTCTTGGCGGCCGCCATCAGGGCCAGCCGGCCATCCGCCAGAGATTGTTTGGCACCCTCGGCCCGGGCGCGAGCCGCGTCTTCCCGCAGCCCGAGTTTGCCCGGCCAGGGGAGACTCTGACTCAACTCCACTCGTTCTTGGAAGCCACGGGGTCCGCCGACAGTTTTCGGAGCCCCGGCATAGGTCAGCATGGGGTCGTCCAGAGCGCCGGCGGGCTCAATACGGTAGTTCGCCGCCTTGGCAGCGGCTGTCAGTCCTTGAAGGCCCGGGTTCCGGGTCAGTACTGCGACCACTAGTTGTTCGGCGGTCAGCGCCTTCACATCCTGCAAGGATTGATTGTTTTGTTGTAACGACGGCGCAGCGATGCCCTTCAGCGGTACGATAAGCACCACCATGGCCATCAGGCCACCAATTCGGTTGCGCATGGGAAATACCCTCAATCGGCATAACGAAAAATCCTCGGCTTCCCAACAGGGAAAGCCAGAGTTCATGACAACTCGGGCGGATTAATCAGATACGCAGACGAAGGGTAGAGAAATAGACGGTACGACCACTTTCGGCCTGGGCAAGGAGCCAGCCCGGGGCAGGGGGAGAGGTCGCTGGAGACAGGGTAAACAGCGAATCCAGGTGGGGCCAGTACAGCAAGGCGACCATACCCACCCACGTTAATACCTGATCGGCGCTTGACGAGGCAGGAGCAGCGTCTTCGAATGCGGACTGGTGCTCGACTTCACAGCAGGACGCTGACGACGTGGTTGAGCCAACATGTTCGCAACCATCCTCCGAGGGGGAAGGCGCTTCCTTGTCGCAGCCCGCCATGCCGTCTTCACAACAGCAAACCGGCTGGGGCGGCATTTCCATGGTCTCGCAGGCATAGGTAAACTGCCCCCAAAGCATGAGGAACAGCGGAACCACTAAAAGCCAACGATTACGTTTAATCATCTGTCCTGGGTGCAATCTACTTAGAGTACAGAGTTTAATTTTAGCAGGGCTACCGATCCCTGAAATACTTTTCCCCACTTTTCTCGCTCAAAGTTGCTTGCCTTTCTATCACAGGTAAGAGTCGGGGTGAAGTGGTCTAATACTTCTGGGCACCCTGGATATAAGCGGCAGTGCGCAAGGGTATGGCTTCTCCTCCGCCAGGGTTAAAACAGGTATTCACCTCACGCTCAAAGCGCACCTCGCCCATTTTCGAGGGCTCCAGGGCGGTCAGGCTACCGATCCAGGCGCCGGAAACGCCCAGAGTGATCAATACAGGAGATCCAAGACAGCAGGCCGACGCGAGCAAAGCGGCAACCAGTGGACCAAGCCCCGATTTCGCATCCGACATAACGCCTGCACCTTTCATGATTTTATTCGCTGGGATAAGGTTACATCCGTAGTCAGCTACGGAGTCAGCGCGCATGTCGGATAAAACAGGTTCAATAACCATCGGTGGCCTCGCCAGGGCAGCAAGCGTTCATATTGAGACGATCCGTTATTACCAGCGGCGAGGGTTATTACCGGAACCCGAACGTCCTCCGGGAGGTATTCGGCGCTATGGTGATGCTGATATAGACCGATTGACGTTCGTGAAATCGGCGCAGCAGTTGGGCTTCAGTCTCGACGAGATAAGCGACCTGCTCCGGCTTGAAGACGGCACCCACTGCCAGGAGGCCAGTGCCCTGGCCGAGCATAAGCTGAGAGACGTGCGAGAGAAGATCGGCAGACTGGAAAAAATTGAGAGAGTGCTTGGGGAAATGGTCGACCGATGCCACGCTCAACAAGGCAATATCAACTGTCCGCTCATTGAGTCATTGCATGAGGGGATCAGAGAACAAGATTCTGAGAGGTAGCACCAGCCTCAAACTGGAGTACCGCTTCAGTACGCGCTGGACCGAACACTGGTTAATCACACCGAGCTTCGGTCTTGGTTCTTTTGACAATGGTCTGGATGTAAAGCTTGGAAGTAAACTGGGATTTCGCTCGGGGCTTAAATCGTTTATCGGTTTCACAATAAAATGCGTTTAGGGGTTGAGCTGTTTCATCTTTCGAACGGTGGCATTGCAGATCGTAACCCCGGGACAGAGAGGGTGGCAACGCGTTGACCGGCCTGCGGACGGGTTCTATCTTTAAAGGGTGAGATTCCGTAGTAATCGCTGACACTCACGAATATCACGGACTCATAGGAGACATCCCATGAACATGCCGATGAACGCTCTGCTCTTCCTGACGGCTCTGGTAGCCGGACTTCCCGCAGCCAATGCTGCAGAGCCTGCCAGGGCCACCGTGGCCGAAAAATCGCCTTTCGGCGCCTACCTGACTGATAGTGAAGGCAGAAGCCTCTACCTCTTTGAGGCCGACGAAGCCGGCAAAAGCACTTGTTACGATGCCTGCGCTAATGCATGGCCGCCTTATACTACGAGTGGCGAACCCTGGGCGGGTAAAGGTGTTGACGCCGATGCTCTCGGCACCCTCGAGCGCCGGGACGGTACGATGCAGGTGACCTACGATGGATGGCCGCTTTACTACTTCATCAAGGACAAGGCACCCGGCGATACCAGGGGCCAGGATATCAACGGCTTTGGGGCGGAATGGTACCTGGTCACGCCAGGCGGCCAAAAGGTTCACGCCGAGTGACGGCGTAATTCGGCCCAAACCGAAAGTATAAGGGGAGCTATGAGTCATACACTGGAAATTCAGGATATTCGAGAGGTTACTCACGACGTCAGGCAGATTCGGCTTGAAAAGCCCGAGGGGTACACCTTTACGCCCGGGCAGGCCACAGAGGTGGCCGTTGATCGTGAGGGCTGGACGGATGAGAAACGACCGTTCACCTTCACCTCGCTCAGCACGGATCCCTGGCTGGAGTTCGTCATCAAAACCTACCCGGACCACGAGGGCGTGACCGATCAGATTGGACAGCTTGGCGTGGGCGATAGGCTGATCATCGGCGACCCGTGGGGCACCATCGAATACAAGGGCGAGGGCGTGTTCCTGGCCGGCGGTGCGGGCGTGACGCCATTTATTGCCATTCTTCGCGACCTGCATCGCAGGGGCGAGACCGGAAACAACCGGCTGATTTTCTCCAACAAGACCGAGCGGGACATTATCCTGAAAGTGGAGTTCGAGACGATTCTGGGTGACCGTTTCATGAACGTTATCACCCAGGAGAAACCGACCGGTGATCATATTTTTCTGAATGGCGTTATCGACAAGACTTTTTTGAAATCACACATCGAGGATTTCGGCCAGGCTTTCTACGTGTGCGGACCAAGTCCGTTCAACAAGGGCATTATGGCTGCGCTTGAGGAACTGGGAGCCAGCCCGGACGCGCTGATCTTCGAAAAATAGATTGCCTCGCAAAATGCCCGGATTTCAGAGTAACAGAGGTTGCGTCACCGACAGCGCCGGCCGGGGCAGGGCCTGCCGCGTAGCATTCAGCCAGGCTGCAACCCCTTCTGTTGCAGCCACTGCGGGTTGAACAGCCGCGAGTAGTAGCGTCCGCCGCCGTCGCAGAGGACGGTAACGATGGTATGCCCGGGCCCGAGCTCGCGGGCGACACGGACGGCCGCAGCCACGTTGATACCCGACGAGCTGCCGAGGAACAAGCCCTCCTCGCGCAGCAGCCGATAGACACAAGTCACCGCTTCCTGGTCCTCAATGAGACAGGCATCGTCGATGGGTGTGCCCTCAAGATTGGCAGTGACGCGGCTGGTGCCGATGCCCTCGGTGATAGAGCCATCGCCCATGACCTCCAGGGTACCGGTACGGACGTAATGGTAGAGGGCGCTGCCGCTCGGGTCGGCGAGCACAATGCGCACCCGCCCGGAGCGCTCCTTGAGATAGCGGGCCACACCGGCGAGGGTACCGCCGGTGCCAGTGGCGGCGACGAAGGTGTCCACGCTGCCATTGGTCTGGGTCCACACCTCGGGGCCGGTAGTGGCGTAGTGAGCGTCGCGATTGGCGGTGTTGTCGAATTGGTTGGCCCAGATGGCGTTGTCCATTTCCCCGGCCATGCGCCGGGCCACCTTCTGGTAGTTGTCGGGATCCTTGTAAGGTCTCGCCGGGACGGTATGCACCTCGGCGCCGAGAGTACGCAACAGGTCAATTTTTTCCCGCGACTGGGTCTCGGGGATGACGATAACACAGCGGTAGCCACGGGCGTTGCACAAGTGGGCCAGGCCTATGCCGGTGTTGCCGGCGGTGCCTTCGACCACCGTGCCGCCCGGGCGAAGCTCACCACGCTCCTCGGCGACGCGCAGGATGGAGAGGGCGGCGCGGTCCTTTACTGAACCACCCGGGTTCATGAACTCCGCCTTGCCGAGGATCTCACAGCCGGTCTCTTCGGAAAATCCGCGCAACCGGATGAGCGGCGTATTACCCACCGCGCCGGCGAAGCCGTCAACAATATCCATGGAGAGCCTCCTTCGACACAACACCTCTCCTGACACTAACACACGGATCAGCGACGGAGCTATATTGCGAGCGTTGCCTAACGCCTCCCGGCCATACACGATGCGAGTGCCCGACAGTGCAGAAAATTGGCGACGGGCTGTTTCCCTGTCTCACTATGGTGGAAGGCTTGAAGCTCTGTGCCCAGACCTTCACCAAGGATGTGAAGCAGCTATCGTGTTGGGCGGCGTAAAGGGAAGTAAAGGGCAACTATAACTGACGACCCCACCCACGGCGAATTTTGAAATCCGTAGGGGAAGTGGCCATAAACCTGTTCGCTGGCGGTGCTGGATGCCGCCACGGGAAAGTATAGAAGTGCGCACGCTGGCTTTTTTTGAGTAGTGATCGCGGGTCTGTCTGGCCCTCGCCTTAAGAACCTTGACCCCGTACCACAGTACGGACGTTAATCTGAACTCAGGAATCGCGAAGGTGCGGCCATGACTGAAATGACCATTGGCAAAGTGGCTGATGTGGTGGGTGTCGGGGTCGAGACAATTCGTTTTTACGAACGGCGCAAGCTCATTGAACAGCCGCCACGTCCCAGGGAAAGTGGCTATCGGGTTTATTCGGACGCCACGGTGCGCCGACTGCATTTTATTCGCCGTGCGCAAGAGCTTGGTTTCTCCCTGCGTGAGATCGCCGAGCTGCTTGCGCTGCGTGATGCCGACAGTGACCATGCCGACGCAAGTGATGTGCGGCGACGGGCGATGACAAAACTCCACGATGTAGACCAGAAAATTGACCAGTTGCGGCAAATCCGCCAAGGCCTTGCGGCACTTGTGGACCGTTGTCCGGGGCAGGGGCCGTTGCAATGCTGTTCCATCTTTGAGGCGCTGGAACACAATGCGGGGTCTGCCAGCGGGCCAACAATGAGTGAGGAGATAGACATGCAGACAATCAGGCTTTCAATCGGCGGCATGCACTGCAACGGGTGCGAGGAAATTGTCCGCCATGTGCTCGAACAGCAGACAGGTGTCAAGGGGTGTTCTGTCTCCCATGAACGCGGTGAGGCCCGGGTGGCGGTTGACGAATCACGAATTTCGGACGAACAGCTTGCAGAGGCTGTGCGCGGTGCGGGCTATTCGGCAAGCGTCATGGAGACGAAGTAAACCCCTTGGAGTTTTCAGTTGCCTTGCCACTGGCCGTCGGCCTTGGGTTGCTGGCCTTCGTTGAGCCCTGTTCTGTGGGCAGTCACTTACTGTTCATCCGCTACCTCAAGGGGTTTTCACAGCGGATGAAGGTTGCCCACACGCTGCTTTTTGCCCTGACGCGAGCCTTGTTGATGGCAGTGCTCGGCGTGGTTGCCGTATTCGTTGGCACCGCCTTCACCGGACTGCAGCAAAGCCTCTGGGCTCTGCTTGGGAGTGTTTATGTGGTGGTCGGGCTGCTGTACCTGGGTGGTGGTACGTCCTGGTTTCTTGCGCTCGTGAACCGCTTTCTGCCACGCATAACCCGTATCCCCGGCGGTCCCGGATTGGGCGTGGTGTTTGGTTTGAATGTGCCGGCCTGTGCCGCCCCGCTGCTTGCGGTGCTGCTCGGCGACGCCGCTGCGCGGGGAGCAACGGACGGCGCTGTCATCTTCGGAGCCTCGACCTTGATGGTTTTTGGGCTGGCGTTTTCCGCACCCCTGCTGTTCATTGTGTTTACCGTTCGCGGCCGTCGCTGGCTGGAACACCTTACGCGCCTTGCGGGGCGCATGCCCCGCTGGACCGGCGCCATAATGGTTGTGCTCGGCATCTGGACCTTTTGGCTGGCGCTGGCTTAGCTTCTGATACCAAGCATTCTTCCTGTTCTGACATCCCTCTTGTTCTGATGGGTTTCATGTTCCTCGATCCCTTGACTCCGTATCTTGGTACGGGGCCTACCCTTGAAATGTGATTTCATTTCATCAAGGGGATGCATCATGGACACGGCAGTGACAACCGCTGACGACGATACCAGGCCCTGGAGTCTGGAACCCACGGCGGACCCCGACATTCAACGGGTCAAGGCTCATATCGGTGGACTGCACTGCTCGCTGTGCACCGGCACGATTGAAAGCGCGCTGGGCAAAAAGTCTGGCGTGCGCCGGGTTGCGGTGAGCCTGACTCACGAGCAGGCGCTGGTGGAGTTCGACGCCCGGGAGAACAGCGCCGAGGCCTTGATGGGTACCTTGCAGCAGATCGGCTACACCCTGAGCGACCCGCGCAAGGTGGAACCGTTCGAACGCCAGGAGCGGGCGTTGGCGATTGAGCGCAATCGGTTTGTCGTCGCCCTGGCCATGAGCCTTGCAGCGGTCGGATTGATCGTTGATTTTGCCTCGGCCTGGACCTTCGGGCTTTCCGCGCTGGTTTACGTCAGCTTGGTTCTGTTCGGCTTCGCGGTGTTACGCGGCGAGGGCATGTCAGCCGCACTCACGGGCACGGCCTTGTTGGCGGCAGGCGGATTGGCGTTTCTTGCGCTACGCACCGCCGGCGTTTTGGGCGGCTATGAGCCGTTGGCCGTCGGCGCGCTGGCACTGGGTATGGTGTTTGGCGTGGCGCGGCAAATGCTGAACATGGCCTTTCAGGCGTTGCGCCGTGGCATCCTCAACCAGCACGTACTGGTGGAAATCGGCGCCTTCGCCGGGCTGACCGGGGGCGCCATCGGCCTGATCGCATCGCCCGGAAGCTACCCCACTGCAGCGTTTTTCGCCGTCTCCGTCATGGTACTGACCTATCATCTATTCTCCGAATGGCTGTCGCTGATCGTCAAGACCCGCAGTTCGCAGTCGGTCAAGCGGTTGTTGGACCTGCAGCCGGAAACCGCGTGTGTCGTTACCGAAGACGGTGAGCGTGACATGCTCGCAGACCAGGTTGAGGTTGGTATGCGGGTACGGATTCGGCCCGGAGAACGAATTCCCTTAGACGGAGAGGTGGTTGAAGGCGGCTCGGCCGTGGACGAGTCCCTGATCACGGGCGAGCCGCTACCGGTGGAGAAAATGACCGGGGATACCGTCGTGGGCGGCGCGATCAATGGCTCCGGCACGCTTCTTCTGCAGGTAGCGGCTATCGGCAGCGAAAGCTTCCTCCAGCAAGTGGTCAGCAGCATTGAAGATGCGCGTGCACTCAAGCCAGGATTGCTGCATCTGGTAGATCGCGTGCTGAGGATTTATACGCCGGTCGTATTGATCATATCCGCGCTCGCCTTTGGGTTCTGGTCGGTTGGCCCCGTCCTGATTGGCGGCGAGCCGGCCCTGGAGCGGGCCGTGTTCGCCGCCTTGACCGTGCTGGTGATGGGTTACCCCTGCGCGGTGGGTATCTCCGCGCCCCTGTCCATCGTGCGCGGCGCCGGAGAAGCCGCAGACCGGGGCGTGCTGATGCGCACCGGTGAAGCCTTCCAGGCTCTGCGCAGGGTGAACAAGGTGGTGTTTGACAAAACCGGCACCCTCACGGAGGGGCGCCCCGCGGTGCGTGCCGTATACAGCGTGGATGGCGACGACGATGCGCTGCTGGCGCTGGCTGCGGCCGTCGAAGTGGCCTCCGAGCACCCACTGGGGCGGGCTGTGGTTGAAGCCGCACTTGAGAGGAATGTGGACTTTCCCGAGGTTGCCGACTTTCAGGCCGAATCCGGCCGTGGTGTCACCGCGCACGTGGACGGCAAACAGGTACTGGTAGGCAGCCCGCGCTTCGCCGAAGCGGCCGGCGTGAAAATGGCGTCCGTTGCCGATACCGTGGAAACGGACGAGGCTCAGGGCCATACGGTGATCGTGGTGGCCCGCGACGGATATTTGTTGGGCACCATCGCACTCGGCGACGCTCTGCGCCCCGACGCCGTCGACACCGTAGCCAGGTTGAAGGCGATGGGCATCCGCACCGCCCTATTGACCGGCGACAATGAACGCACTGCCCATCATATCGCGCTACAGGCCGGTATCGACGAAGTACACGCCGGTGTCCTGCCTGAACAGAAGGCAGATCGACTGCGCACAATGCAGCGAGACCAGCGGGTCGCCATGGTCGGCGACGGCATCAACGACGCCCCTGCCCTGATGCAGGCGGACGTCGGTATCGCCATGGGCGGCGGCACCGACATTGCCATTGATGCCGCCGATATCATCATCCTCAACAGCCGGGTGGGCGCCGTGGTGACGGCAATGGACATCAGCCGTTGGGGCTATCGCAAAATGCTCCAGAACGTCAGCCTGGCATTTCTGTTCAACGGCATCGGTATTCCGCTGGCCAGCACTGGTCTGATATATCCGGTCTGGGCGATGGTGGCCATGGCGGCCAGCGTCACCGCCATTTTTGTCAATTCGCTGTGGCAACGCCCGGCGCTGTTTTTCGATACGTTGGCGAGCGTGGGTGATTGAACAGGCCGGCCCGGTCTGGCAGGCAATGATGTTGCCTTGGACGTGGCAACAAACACAGTGGGGCTGACGCTGACCGCCATACGCCCAATGTCAAGAAGGATTCTGTTGATGAAAGACAATCGGCAACCCTTATCACTCACGCGATGGCAGGGCATTGCACTGATCGCATTGCAGCTTCTGTTTGCCGCGTGCGCGACAAGCGTTTTGGTCTACCGCGCCCAGGGCTGGGCGCCCGAGACCATCAACTTTGGCTTGCTGTCGTATCGGGCATTCAATATCTATATCTCACTTGGCCTGGTCATCTATTTTATCTGGGGCATCGTGCGCAAGAATCGTTATGTCGTGCCGTTACTTTCCTTGTTCGCCCTTTTTCACATGGTCGAGGGGATGATCATCGGCTTTTGGGTCAAATCGGCACTGCAATTGGCGACTCTGGTGATCCTTGCGCGGATTGTCTATGCAAGCCGGTCGTAAAACATTACCTCGCCCGGCTCTGAGGTGGAGTCAAATCAAGGTGAAAAGCTGTGATTGTACATCCATGGAGAGAGGATTCGTCATGTTAACAAAACTGTACGTGCTGCTATCGGCTCTGATATTCAGCATTGCCGTGCTGGCCGCCGATAATCAATACGTGCTGGGTGTGGACGGCCTGGCCTGCCCCTTCTGTGCCTACGGCATCGAAAAACGTCTGAACAAGGTCGACGGTGTCACTGATGTGCAGGTCGACGTTGGTGAAAGCCTGGTACGCGTAACCCTGCAAGAGGGCAAGACACTCACTGAGGAGCGGGCCCGTCAGGCAGTCGATGAGGCTGGCTTCACGCTGCGATCCTACTCAGAGGCCGGAGGCGAGACAGGAGGTGGCGATGCGAAATAACAACCATTTACTTAGCGTACCAGTGCTGGTCGGCGCTTTGTTAATGGCCGGTGTGTCTGCAGTACAAGCCGCCCCCAATACTTTCAACACCGCCCTGCCCGTGGCCCAGGGCCAGACTATCTGGCGTGAGCAGTTTGTGTTGCGGGAGCGCTCGGACAATGGGCCTATGGACCGCCAAGTCTCGGTACAGGCCCTGGGCAGTGTGCTGGGTTATGGCGTCACTTCGAAGTTCGCCGTGTTTGGCATGGTCCCCTACTTTTTCAATAAAGAGCTGGACGTTACCACACCCATGGGCCGGGTGGAGCGTGACACCAGCGGTTTTGGCGATATTTCGCTGTTTGGCCGCTACACGCTCTACAAGAAGGATTATACGGGCAGCACCTTTCGCGTGGCACCGGTTGTCGGCCTCACCGCCCCAACCGGCGACGATAACGACAGTGATCGTTTCGGCGAACTGCCACGCCCGCTACAGGCCGGCGATGGCGCATGGGATGTCTTCGGTGCTGTGGTAACTACCTACCAGACGCTGCAGTACCAGGTGGATGGGCAGTTACTCTACCGCGAAAACGGGCGCCACGATGGTTTCGCACGAGGGGATGAGACGCGCTTCGACGCTTCGCTGCAATACCGGATCTGGCCGCGAAGCATGAAGGGTGTGCCTGGCACGCCGAGCTTCGTCTATGCCCTGCTGGAGTCCAATGTAATCCATCGGGAACGCGACGACCTGGGGAGTGGCACCGATGCCGATTCCGGGGGTACCCAGTGGCTGCTGGCACCCGGGCTGCAATACGTTAGCAGAAGCTGGATCGTCGAAGGCACGGTACAACTGCCTGTGGCCGAAGACTCCAACGGTGACGCCATCGAGGACGATTATATTGTGCGCGTCGGCTTTCGCCGCAATTTCTAGGTTTCGGGTGCGGCATGAAAAAAATCGCTAAATGGTCAGGCTACAGTATTCTCGGTCTCGTGGTAGTGCTCACCATACTCGGCTGCGCGGGCGGGGCGATCAACTGGAACCAGGAGCCGCCGTACGCTCTCGTTCATAGCTGGGGTGAAAAAGGCAGCGGCCCGGGGCAACTGAATGACCCTACCGGTATTGCCGTCACGGATACCGAAGTCTTCGTATCCGATGCACGCAACGGACGTATCCAGGTCTTTGACCACGAAGGGCAACTCAAACGGGCATTCGGCACCACCGGCGATGGCATCGGCGAGCTCGGACGGCCGATGAACCTGACGATCCACGACGAAAAACTTTACGTTCCCGAGTACATGAACGACCGGATTCAGGTATTCAGCCTCGCTGGCGAGCCTCTTGCGGTAATCGGCGGCCCCGGTGAGGAGCCGGGGCAGTTCAATGCACCGGGCGGTGTTGCCGTCGCCGGTAATGGCGACCTGTTCGTGGCTGACTTTTACAACCACCGTGTTCAGCACTTACGGGCGGATGGTTCCTTCGTCAAACAGTGGGGAACCACCGGGGAGACGGGAAAGAGTGCAGGGCAATTTACTTATCCTACTGATGTAACATTTGCTGATGACAGAACTCTCTATGTGGCAGATGGCTACGGAAATCGTGTCCAGAGTTTCGATACCGGAGGTGATTTTCTGCACAAGTGGGGTGGGCCGTTTGCCCTGGGCATCTACGGGCCGCTCAAGGGCTGGCTCACCACCGCGACGTCAATTGCGGTCGGCCCTGAAGGCAACATCTTTGTGGCCGATTTTTATAACGATCGTATACAGAAGTTCGCGGCGGATGGGGACTACCTCACCGCATTCGGCAGCGAGCCGGAAAACCCCGGCCACACGGCAATGGCCGTCGCCATCGAGAGTGACGGAACCGTTTGGAGCGTGAACTTTGCCGATAATCGGGTCGAGAAGTGGGAACCCGTGAAGTAAGCTGGCAAAGAGGGGATCAGAAGACAGACGCTTCACTTACGTAGAAGATCGAGGAGATTCACCATGGGTAAAACCTATCAATCAGTTGTGGTCAATGCACCGGCTGAGACGGTCTGGGCAAAGCTTCGCGACTTTCACGACATGAGCTGGGCGCCGGATGTAGTAACCAATGTTGATATTGTCGGGGACAAGAAAGGCGACCAGCCGGGCGCCAAACGGGTGCTGAACGGGGCATTTCACGAGACCCTGCATGCTCTCGACGACGATAACCGAGAACTCACCTACAGCATCGACGAAGGGCCTTCTCCGGTTTCTTCAAATGAAGTCAGTAGCTACGAGGGGCATGTCCGGGTTCGTCCGGTAACGGAAGGTGATGGCGGCACCTTTGTGGAGTGGTACTCCAGTTGGACCAGTAATTCTTCGACGCAGGTTGGGCGTTCCCTGCTTTTGCGCATATCCTAGGCGTTTAGCGCCCTCAAAAGGGTGATGCGTATTTAAAGGATTCGGCAAACCCGGAGCAAAATGGACGACCATCCGGCCCCGTAATGATACTGGTATGAACCCGAAATACCTGGTTGATCAGGGGCTCGGTAATCACTTCCCCGGGGTTGCCGATGCTTTCGAGCTGACCACCGGCCAGGACGGCGATCCGGTCAGCAAATTGCGCGGCCTGGTTGAGGTCGTGGAGTGACATCACAACGGTCAATCCGTGCTGGCGATTTAGCGTGGATAACAGTTCCAGCACTTCCAGCTGGTAGCCCCAGTCCAGAAACGTGGTCGGTTCATCCAGCAGAAGAATGTCGGTTTCCTGGGCCAGCGCCATGGCGATCCATACCCGCTGCTGCTGCCCTCCGGAGAGCGCTTCCACCGGTCGCTCCGCCAGGTCCGAAACCCCCGTCATTGCCATTGCATTGAGGGTCGCGCTGTCGTCGGTGGTGAGGTTCCTTTGCCACCATTTCCGGTGTGGGAAACGACCCAGCGCCACCAGATCCCGAACCCTGATGCCATCGGGTACAATCGGTTTCTGGGGCAGCATGGCGAGCCTGAGAGCCAGCCGGCGCCGGTCCCATTGCTCAACCGGCCTGTCGTCCAGGTAAACCTGTCCTGACCGGGCCGGTAGCAGGCCCGCGAAGCTTTTCAGGAGTGTACTTTTACCGGAACCGTTGGGGCCCAGAAGACAGGTGATCCCACCTTCTGGAATGGCCAGCGAGACGTTGTCCACAACTGGCTTGTCACCGTAGGCAAGTGAGAGATGCTCGGTTCGTAACATGGCGGATCCCGGCCTCAGGGTTGACGCGATAACAGGTAAAGAAAAAACGGTACGCCGAGGACGGCGGAAACCACACCCACGGGCACTTCATAGGGTGTGAACAGTGTCCGGCCGAGTAAATCCGCCAGCACCGCCAGTACCGCTCCCAATAGTACACATAACACCAACTGGGCCGGAAGATTGGCACCGGCCAGCCGGCGGCTGATGTGGGGAATCAGTAAGCCAATGAAGCCAACCGGCCCCACCACTCCAACGGCACTGGCGGCCAGCAGGGTGGCAATCAGCAGGGCAAAGGCACGCCAGCGATTCAGGCCCAGACCCAGGGTGCGTGCGTGTTGATCGTCAAGCTGCATGACCTCCAGTGGGCGCACGAGCAGCCCGACACCGGCCAGCCCGATGAGTGTCCATGGCAACAGCGCTCGGAGATGTTGCCATTCTGCGCCGTACAATGAGCCGGCCAGCCATTGGGCAACCAACTCGGTATGGGCGTGGCCCCAGAACGCCAGGGCGCCCGTGGTCAGTGCGTGTAACATGCCGGCAATTACCGCGCCGGTCAGGGTCATCTTGACCGGCGACAGGTGGCCATGTCGCATGCCAAGGAAGTACACCGAAAGGGCCGTCACAAGCCCGCCCGCCATGGCAAACAGGGGTAAATACTGAAGCGCGAACGACGCATTGTTGTAGGGATTCGCGCTGGACACTATCCAGTCTCCGATAATAAAGGCGGCGACGGCCACCAGACTGGCGCCCGCGGAGATACCAAGAATGCCGGCCTCGGCCAACGGGTTGCGGCTCAGCAACTGTAACAGCCATCCTGACAGGGCAAAGTGAATGCCAATCAGGGCGCCGGCCAGGGTGCGGGGCAGCCTTAATTCGAAGACCACTCGTTGCACGTGTTGCGAGCTGTTGCCGGTCAGTCCGGCCCATACCTGGGACCATGTCAGGTCTACCGCCCCCAACTGGACGCCCGCGACGATGACAACAACCAGACTGAGCCCGCCCGCCAGTAGCAGTCTGGCGACAGGGCCGGCGCCTGGAATCTGCATGCCACGGCGGCCTGCCCGAGGAGGTGTCGTTGCCGGATTTGTCACCTTATGCGCTCCGGGGTGAGGTTCGCGAATTGAGCAGATAAACCAGCCAGGGCGCCCCGATAAGGGCCGTCAGCATACCGACGGGTAACTCCTGGGGAAAAGCCAGCTGTCGTGCCAGGATATCGGCTGCCAGTAACAACAGCCCTCCAAACAGGGCGCTCAGGGGCAGCCAATGCTGGATCTGGTTGCCAATCATCCGCCTGGCAATGTGCGGCGCCACCAGGCCAATAAACACGATCGGACCGGTGAAAGCGACCAGTGCTGCAGCCAGCAGTAAAGCCAGCAACAGAAAAATCAGTCGCCAGCGCCCGACGGCCAGCCCCATGGCAAGCGCCAGATCATCATCGAGTTGCAGCAAGCGGAATGGCCGCTGCATGACGAACAAGGTGCCGAGTGGAAGCAGCAGCCAGGGCAGCACCATCTGGAGCTGAAGCCATCCCCGCCCCATCAGACTGCCGGCCAGCCAATAGTAGAGCTCTGCCGCCTCCGCCCCTGACACCAGCAGAAGGCCCGTGGTCAGTGCGGTGGCCAGCGATGTTACCGCTATTCCTGCGAGCACCACGCGCTCTGGCTGAAGTTGTCGCCGACCGGCGATGGCAAACGTCAGTGCACCACCCAACAGGCCTCCGGCAAGGGCCATCAGCGGTAGCCACAGGGCGCCGGGCGTACTCAGGGTATGAAGCGAAACCACTGCCAGGGCGGCCGATGCGATCACGCCGGTCAGGCCAGGCGAGGCCAGGGGGTTTCGGGTGACGCCCTGCATGACGGCACCGGCAACCCCGAGGGCTGCGCCGCCGAGAATGCCGAGCAAGTTGCGCGGCAGCCTCAGCTCCAGCACGGTGATGCGTGTCAGCAGGTCACTGCTGCCGTCCATGGCTGTCAGCAACAGGGTCGGCGACACCCAGCGGGAGCCCGCCATCAGGCCCACGAAGAACAGCAGCATCAGGAGCAACACAGTTGCTCCGTAAATGCTGATGGGGCGGGTGGTTGAATCGTCACTCATCATTTGTCGGTTCTGTCGGCGCTGACGTCAGCAACAGGCGCTGAATGTCGTCAAGGATCCGTTCCCTGGCGATGGGGCCGGCCCCTTCTTTCCAGTATTGCGGAACTTCGTAGACGCCGTTGTTGCGCACTGCCTTCAGGTAAGGCCAGATCGGATTCATTGTGAATGCTCGCTGACGACGGGTGGGCAACAGGAGAATGGTATCCGGGTTAAGCTCCAACAGTGCTTCAAGACTGATTCTGTAACCCAGCGGGATACCGCTGTCGGGATTAGGCGGCTTTCCCCCGACATTGTCGAAGCCCAGGCGCTCCAGCAGCGCTGTCGGCAGAAAGTGGTCGTAATAGACAAAGGGTGTTTCACTGCCGCTGGTCAGGAGCGCCACCGTTTCGGTCCCCTTTCCTTTATTACCCTTGGCGAGGGCCTGAAGGCGGTCCAGAAAGCGAGCGTTGAGTTCCGTGGCTTTTGCTGGTGCCCCCAGCGCTTGTCCCGCTAATTCCACGGCCCGCAGGCTGTCCTGAACCGTGATCAGGTCCAGGGCGAGCAGCGGGGCGATGGCTTCAATCTGATCACCGTCTTTCTCGGTATAACGGCCAATGGCGATGACCAGATCCGGCCGGACCGATGACAGCACTTCCAGGTTTGGCTGATGTCGCGGGCCGAGGCCATGAACACCGGTTAGTTCCGACGCCAGGTAGTCCGGGATCCCCTGGATACCGTAGTCGGTGACCGCAACCGGTGGGGTGCTCAACGCCAGTGCGACATCGGCGCCAAAGGTCGAAATCGCAGCGGGTCGGGTCGCGGGTTCGGATAACCGCAGGGTCTTCCCGCGGTCATCCGTCAGCCGGATGCCGCTGTCGTCAGCCAATCCTGAAGCAGGCGACAGCAGGACAATGATCAGGATCTTCGCGATCCGGTTCCGTAAACAGGCCATCAGATGTCGAGCTGCGCCTCAAGGATAAAGCTTCGGCCGGGCTGGGGCACACGGCCGACCGGACTGACGTCCACGCCCCGGAAGTAATAATCCTCATCCAGCAGATTGTTGACAGCCAGGCCCAGGTTAAGGACGCGATCACCGCCAACAGGGATATCGCGACCGACTCTGGCAGTGACCAGATGGTAGTCCGGCAACTCACCGGCGCTGCCATTACTGGTTTCTTCTTCTGTGTTGTCCGCATCACTGTAGCTGGAACTGACGTACACCCAGTTCAGGCTGGCATCCCAGGCCTGGTAACTGTACACCGCATCGGCGCTGACTTTATGGGTCGGCGCGTTGGGCAGTTCGTTGCCCTCGTTTTCACCCGTCAGTTGCTCCGTGTCCAGGAAGGTGTAACCAAAGCCGAGTTCCCAGTGGTTGTTGACACTCCATCGGTTCGTCAGCTCGACACCCTGGTGGCGGGTCTCTCCAAGGTTCTCGAAACGACTGGTAGTGCGATTGAACTGAATCTGGTCTTCATAGTCAATTCGAAACAGTGTTGCAGATGAGCTCAGACTGGGGGTGACTTGCAATCGTGCGCCAAACTCGTTATTCCAGGCAGTTTCATTGGCGACCGCGCCCTCACGCGTGGTCTGGGCAATCTGGACCGGCACAAGAGAGCGCTGGCTGTTGGCAAAGACAAACAGATCATTGGAAGCCTGATAACCGACAGTCAGGCCCGGCAATAACTCCTCGGCGCGGTTTCCCTCGGTGGTGCTGCTGAGGTTGTCACGGAAATCCATATCCACGTCTTCGTAGCGCAGACCCGGAGTTACGGTCAGGCGGTCGTCCAGGAACGACAGGGTATCACTGGCGTAAAAAGCCATGGCCCGGGTGTCCAGGTGCCAGTCGCGCGCCACGGAACGGGTACCGGAGGAAAATTCCAGGCGATTGACGTCGAACTCCACATCCTCACTGACAAATCGGGCACCCAGCGTAATGTCGTGACGGCCATAGTTGATGGCGATTCGTGGCTCAGTGCCGTAAACGGTGAACAGTCTCGGTGAATCAGCGACGTGGGTAGAATCCAGCCCGGGATCCGCCCAGTGGCCGCTACCGCTGAGGTTCTGACCAAAAAAGAAGGTACGGTCGGCATCTTGCACGAAATTGCGCCATTGAAATTCCATGTTGTTGGCCGGCGTGTACGTCCAGGTGAAGGTGGCGCGACTCATATCCGCTTTGTATCCATCATACGGGCGCTGACTCTGGGTACGGTCCTGCTCATAGGCTTCCGGTGTCAGGGCACCGGGAAGTTCGGCATCCACACGGTAGTATTGCAACTGCGAGGCCAGTTCGTGCCGGTCGTTCAGGTAATAGCGGGCGTCCAGGATCAGGTTATCCACGTCGGTATCGGAGTGATCGCGAAAGCCGTCACCGCGCTGGACGTTGGCCTGGAGCTGCAAGTCGAGTTTGTCGGTGGCGCGTCCGCCGACACGGTAATAGGTATCGGTGAAGACGTTGCCGGTCTCTTCGGCGATGGTGACCCGCTCGCGAAGGGTCTGGGAGGTTTTCGCCGGAATCGGCCTGGTCACGAAATTAACCACGCCGCCCACGTTGTTAGGGCCGTAATGAACGGAGGCACCGCCCCGGACAATATCCACGGCTTCCAGGCTCGGAAGCGTGACCGGGAAAAGCGAGACGCCAACGTTACTGTAAGGTCCAATGGCAATCGGGTAGCCATCCACCAGAATCTGAAGCCGTTCACTGCGCAGCGGGTTCAGACCGCGCACGCCGATGTTGGGAAGAATGCCCGTACCTGTCTCATCAAGCACCGTGACGCCGGGTACCGAGCGCAGGGCATCCTCCAGATTCAGCGCCCCGGTATCCTGGAGTTCTTCTTCCTCCACCACCGTGCGGGCGCCGGTGTAGGTTTTCTCGGAGTCTTCGGTCGGCGGCCCCAGCCAGTCGGCGGTAACGTTCAGGCCGGGTAGCAGGGCGGGCGCATCAGCCTGCTTCTGTGCCAGGGCAGGTGCAGTACCAATAGCCAGAAGCGAGACCGGGAGCAGGGCTATTGCCACAGACAGTGGGTGGCGCTTAAGCGGCTTTGAATATTCGGATTTTGGCATTGGATTCTCCAGCACTAGTTCCATATTTTAGTGCGCATTTTACTGATAATGATTCGCATTACAATTAATTTATGGGTAAGGAGGGAAGCCGCGTGCTCGATTTGGAACCACCAAACCTTCACCACCGCGCCTTGCTCTCAAGGCCCTCAGTGGCTCAGTAGATTAGCGAATTAGCCAGACGGGGCACTGGCGGCCTGTCGGACTTAAGGCTGATCTACTGTGCCGCTTTCCCACCTTGCTCGTGACGATCACTTAAGTCCGACAGGCTTCTGGAGCGTGAACTTTGCCGATAACCGGGTCGGGAAATGGCAACCTGCCCTCCGGTAACATTTACCCTGTTCGCGTGTCCTGAACTTCAGGATAGGGAGCAGGGTTTTCATGTTTTCAGTCGCAATCGCACTGACCATTGCCGCGGTGATTGGTTACACCGCCCAGGTAACTGGCCTCTGTATGGTCCGTGGTGTCAACGACTGGATCAGGGGCCGACGTTTGCGCCTGACAGCTATCCTCATGGCTGGATTCTGGATCTATCTGTTCACGCCCCTGATTGAATATCATGACCATTCCTTTCTGGCGGTCTATCCTTTTCACTGGTCTATCCCCCTGGGTGGTTTTGTGTTCGGGGTCGGGGCAGCGATCAATGGCGCCTGTTCCATCTCCACGGCTACACGCCTTTCCAGTGGAGATCTGCGCATGCTGTTAACCATGCTGGGCTGGTTGGCCGGATGGGTATTGCTGATCATTGCAGACCTGAAGCCAGACCTCCGGAGCACGCCATACCAACTAGGGCTGCTGCCCTGGTTTGCGGTGGCAAGCCTGGTGCTGGCCTCGATACTGGTTTACCGGAAGTTTCGCCACCGCTGGCGCATGTGGGGCGGCATCATGCTAGTGGGAGTTTTTGCGGGTGCGCTCTTTCTATATGAGCCGGCCTGGTCGCCCAGTGATTTTGTTCGCGACGCAGGGCTTAACCTGATAGTAGGCACCTCGCCACCGCCGTCGTTCTCCCGGGCACTGATACTGGTCTCCATGTTGCTGGGCATGACCGCGGGCGCCTGGCGCTTCCGCCGTTTCCGATGGGTGGTGCCAGCCTCCGGCGAAACCGGCAAACACCTGGGCAGCGGGTTGTTGATGGGAGCCGGATCAGCTCTGGCGCTGGGGGGTAACGATTTCCAGTTGCTACTGGCCTTGCCCGCCCTGTCCCTGGCCAGCCTGTCTGCCCTGGCCGGTATGCTGGCAGGGATCTGGTTGGGGGTGCGGGAGCTATAAGAATCGCCGGTAGATCTTGTCACAAACGACTGATCACGGGGTTGATGAAAACCTCAACCACGCTATCTTCACCTTTGAACAGCCGTGGACGTGCAGGGACAGGGGGTGTAACAACCGTAAGCCTGTTGTGTCGATAGTACGTGGAATCAACGGGTACGCCAATCAACGGGAGACAGTGCAATGAGGTGGCCGGCTGGGATGGAAGCAGGTTTTGACGGTGCGAGGGAAGGCACTGGTTTCGGTCGGACCAACTGGCAATCGCTGATGAACTGGGCCAGACAACTTGTTGCCTGTCGGCTGTGCCGGAACCTGACCGTGGCCGCCTTTGTGGCGATCCTGGTCATCGAGTTCGTGATTCTGATTCCGTCTTATCGAAATTACGAAGAGAGCCTGTTACGCCAGCATGCCACCGTCGCTGAACAGGCCATCAAAACCTATCTGGCTACAAAGTCAGGCTCGGTAACCGCCGACTCGCTTGAGCATTTGCTCGAAAGCTCACGGTTAACGGGTATCGAGCTGATGGTGGGTGACCAGTGGTTACGCGCTGGTGAGGCGGTCAGGGAGCCGGGCGATGCCCTGGGGCGGCTGCGGGATCTTGAGCGGCCCGAAGGTATCCGGTTGGAGATTGCCTGGCAGGAGGGCCAATGGCTCGGCGACTACCCGGTGCGGGCGCGGGTGGACGTTACCGGTGTCTCGGCGGAGTTGACCGCGTTCGTAGCTCGCATTTCGGGGCTGTCGTTGCTGATTGCCATTTTCGTAACCATTGTCACCATGGCCGTGGTCGATCGCATGATGCTGTCACCTTTACTGAGACTACGCAGCCGTATTATCCAGGCCGGCACCGATGCCGAGCACCCCCTGAGCTACGTCCGGCAGCCGGAACGGTGTGATGAGTTCGGGGAGGTTGAGGGCGCGTTTAACGGCATGTTGAAACAGAATGCGTCTTACCTGAACCGCCTGCAGTCCCTGAACCAGCGCCTCGATCAGTTACTGATGGAGCGGACCCGTTCACTGAAGCGCACCGAGCAGGAACTGGAGATCCGGAGCCTTTACGATCAACTCACCGGGCTGGCCAATCGTAACCTGTTTGAAGAACGGATTACGCAGTATCTGGCGGAGGCGGGCAAACACGATGCGGCAGCCAGTGCGCTTGTGGTGTTTGGTCTTGATGAGTTTCAGGCACTCAACGGGCTTGCGGGCCACCAGGCGGGTGATCGGGTATTGCAGGAGGTGGCGCGGAGGCTTGGCCGTTTCAGCCGGGAGCCGGGTTTTGTATCCCGGCTGGGCGGTGATGTCTTCGGTTTGTGGTTTACGGCCCGCGAAGACAAGCCAGAGGTACATCTGGAAGCGGATATTGCTGATGTGATCAGTGCCTGTACTGCGCCAGTCCAGGTTGGGGGATTCAGTCATGAATGCCATATCAGCGCTGGTGTTGCCGTTGCTCCGATGGATGGCAGTGACGCCGAGACCCTGCTGAGCCACGCCGAGATCGCCATGCACCGGGCGAAGAAATCGCCGGATCAGAAGGTCCAGTTCTTTGCTTCGGATTTCGGCGAACAGATTCAACGGCATCAGACGTTGGTGAGGGATTTGCGTACCGCTATCGAGCACCGGGAATTCGAGCTCCACTATCAACCCCAGTTTGACCGGCTACGTCGTTGTGTAGGGTATGAGGCCCTGCTGCGCTGGCGCCATCCCGCTGATGGTCTTGTGTCTCCGGCTGACTTTGTTCCGGTTGCGGAGCAGACCGGGTTGATTATCCCTATGGGTTTGTGGGTCGTTGAACAGGCCGTTGTGACCATGAAACGTTGGGTTGAACAGGGATTCGAGGGACGCATGGCCGTCAATATATCCGCCCGCCAGTTGGCAGACCCGTCTCTGGCTGAAACCATCGAAAACATTTTGCAGTCCCACAATCTGGCACCGGACTGTCTGGAACTGGAAATCACCGAAACCGCGCTGATGGAAGATGTCACCATGGCGCTGAAGATTCTTCAGCGCTTCCGGGCACTGGGCGTATTATTGGCGGTCGATGACTTTGGTACCGGTTACTCGTCGCTGGCCTACCTGAAAGCACTGCCGGTCAAACGCATCAAGATCGATCGGGCGTTTGTCATCGGATTGCCGGATAACGAACAGGATGAGGTGCTTTGTCGCACCATGATCTCCATGGCTCACAGCCTTGGCTGCGAGGTCATTGCCGAAGGCGTGGAGACAGAAGCCCAGGCCAGCTGGCTGCTGACCTCAGGGTGTGATGAACTCCAGGGCTTTCTGATCGGTCACCCGACACCTGAGGGTTACCGGTCCTCCCAGTCGATTGCCCGGTAATCGAAGTTGCCCTCAATGGTGGGTTTGATAATCCGGAAATAAGGTGAGGCATCAAAGTCCCTCGGTGTGAACAGGGAGGGATGCCGGATCCGGAAGCGCTCGATCTCGCAGTCTTCACAGTCCGGATCGTTGGCGGGAAATGTTTTCACCACTGGCAGGATCGGATAGCGCAGTTGCTGGAAGCCTTCTGCAATAAAGGTGGAACAGATGGCCCGCGTGGGATCGCCGCTTCCGAACGCCAGCAGTCTGTGCCGGTAACGCGTCGGCACCGGCGGTGTCGGCCACAGGTAACGCGCCAGATCAAACACGTTTTTCATGTCGTACTGGTGGCCGAGGCGGCTTAGGGCATAGTCCGTCAACGCGTGAATGTCGTCTTCATCAAGTCCGACCGGACGGCAGATGCGGGTATGGGTATTTCGGTAGAAAGACAGGGGAAGCGGGCGGATACCTGCCTCAAGGTCTGCCTCTATGAGTACGTGGGCTTCACCATCGTCCGAGGTTCCGAGACCGGCATCCGGCCCCAGGTACAGTGCCGCGTGAGACCAGGTGGACTGGGTCAGATACTTGATGGCAACACTGATTCGCGTATTACCCTCTACCAGCAGAACGTCTCCGGGCTCAAGCGTGTTTACCATGGCTTCCCAGGTGGAGGTTCGGGTGGAGTGCCGGGAAACTTCCTTGGAAAGGTAGGCGGCCAGGCGCCTGGAGAGCCAGTTCAACAGCATATTTTACCCCGGTTTTTCTTAAGTTATGCCAATAGAATAGACAAACATCGGGGAACTCTGTTACATCGGCCAGCCGAGGCCGCGGAGCAGAGGGTGCATGAAGAAGCACAAAAAATTCAGTTTCAGAAAGGCGCGTCGTAACACTTCGGTTGTTCAGGGGTCTCTCACCTTGCGGGCCATCAGGCTGGAGCAGTGTCTGATGGAGCTGGGGATATCAGGAGGTGAATCGTGAGCATGGATAACATGATTGGTTCGGTACTGATTGCTCTCTTGCTCTGGGCAACACAGCCGGCCATTGCCGAGAGCAAAAACGGATTTGATGTCAGCAACGCACGGGTGCCGGTTGATGAAATCCTCCGTGGTGGGCCACCTCGTGATGGCATCCCCTCAATAGACGATCCAAAATTTGAGCGCCCCGCCAATAGCCTGCCCTGGCGCGCCGATGACCTGATGCTGACCTTTGATGACGGAGACGCCCGCTTTGCATACCCCATCGGCATTCTGAACTGGCACGAAATCGTCAATCATGACCTTGACGGTACGCCGCTGCTGATTACCTTCTGCCCGTTGTGCGGAACCGGCATGGCGTTCGATCCGGAGGTTGAGGGTCGTCACCTGACCTTTGGTGTGTCGGGTCTGCTGTATAACAGTGATCTGCTGATGTATGACCATCAAACCGAATCCCTATGGTCACAGATTGAAGGGCGGGCAATTTCAGGCCCCCTGGCCGGGGCTGAGCTGACGCCTGTCGCCATTCGCCATGAACTCTGGGGAAGGTGGCAGGAACGGGTTGGCTCTGACGGACAGGTGCTCTCAACAGACACCGGCCACAGTCGCAACTACCGGATGTCGCCTTACGGGGATTACGATCATTCTGAGCGGCTTTACTTTCCCGTCACCCACACCAGCCGGAAGTATCACCCGAAAACCTGGGTGCTGGGCTGGACCCATAATGGCGAGAGCAAAGCCTGGCCATTCCCCGAACTGGCGGACCACGGTGCTGTTCTAGAAGACCGGATCGGCGGCAAGGCGGTACGAATCCACTACGATCCGGAGGTGCCGTCGGCGGAGCTGCGGGATGCGTCGGGCAAGCTGCTTCCTGCCACGAGAGCCTTCTGGTTCGCCTGGTACACCTTTCATCCCGACACCCGGATTTATGAGGCCGATTAATTTTGAAAACTGGTGTAATAGTTCCGGAACTCATGTGTCTCCTTCATGACCGCCCCTTGTGCGGTGACGGGCTCCGAGGGCCCAACCCATAACTCCATGATCAGGGAGAGAGACCATGTCCACGATACATCCTCTTAGAAAAGCCATTCGCAGTTCCTATGAACATCAGCGCACTGCCTGGTGGTCCGCTGCATTGATGACTGCCATGCTTGGCACCGGCGGGCTGGCGGTTGCCGCCTGCAATCCGTGCTCTCCTTGCAAGAGCAAGTGCAAGGCCGGGCAGCACTGCAAAGCTGGTTGTAAGGCCGGTTGCAATCCGTGCGCGGCCAAAAACCCGTGCGCGACTAAAAATCCCTGTGCCGTGAAGAACCCATGCGCCAGCAAGAACCCATGCGCCACCAAGGGCTGTAATCCCTGCGCTGTGAAAGGCTGTAACCCCTGCGCAGCTACGGGCAAGTGTGGCGCCAAACCCAACCCCTGTGCTGCCAAAAAGGTCACTCGACCAGCCAACTATCAACCTTATGAGGGGAATCCCTGCAAGCTGATGGCTCTGGGGGAGAAGCTGTTTAACGATCCTTCCCTCAGCAGCAACGGCCTGTCCTGCGCGACCTGCCACAACGATGGCGCTGGCTACAACGCAACCTTTGCCAATGCCTATCCGCATTCCGTGGCCATGGCCAGGGACATATTTGGCATGGATTCGGTGCATCTGGATGAGATGGTCCAGGTTTGTATGGTTCAGCCCATGGCGGCAGAGCCTCTGGACTGGAGCGGTGAACAGCTGGCGGCGCTCACGGCGTACATGGGCAAGGTTCAGAAGCAGCTTGCAGCTAATCCCTGTGCCCTGAAGGGTGGCAAATGTGGCGCCTGTAACCCTTGCGCCACGAAAAACCCTTGCGCCACCAAAAACCCTTGCGCCACCAAAAACCCCTGCGCCACGAAAAATCCGTGCGCGACCAAAAATCCCTGTGCAGCGAAGAACCCCTGTTCGGCCAATGCCGGGCAACGATTGGCAGATGCCGCTGCCTGAGGTGAATAGACCAGTCGGACGCGCGCGGCTTCCGGGAACTCCCGGAGCCGCGCGGGAAGGAGATAAGAGATCATGACGGAACTTGATATTCCCAAATTGGCGAGCCTCACGGATAACCAGGTGTTGACCAGTCTGGCGGCCATTGACGATATCCGGGAGTGCTACCGGGTGCTGGAAAAAGGCGGGTTAAATGTGGTTGGTGAGGTGCTCAAAGGCCAGGGCCCTTTTTACGAGATGGACCACTACCCGAAAGAGGACGTTTATGACCGGGAAACCGCGTCCCAGTATTACTACCATGCTCACCGGGACGACCACGCCGAGCATGGGCATTTCCACCTGTTTCTTCGTAATGCGACATTGCCTGAAGGGATAGAGCCGGTGATGGGGCCCACGGGTGAGGACAGGGTGGCGCACCTGGTCGCAGTTTCCATGGACGCCTGGGGTTACCCTACCGACCTGTTTGCCGTAAACCGCTGGGTAACCGATGAGAGCTGGCTGCCTGCGGAGACGATCATTCGAGTGCTGGATCAGTTTGCCATTGATCACGCCTACCCCAGCTGGCCGGTCAATCGCTGGCTGACAGCGATAGTGCGTTGTTTCCGGCCCCAGATCGAGGCGTTGCTGTATCACCGGGACGAGGTTATCCATCAGCGGCAGACGCAGGGTCTGGAACAGGTGCTGGAAGATCGTTCCCTGGAGATTACCGGGTCTGTTCCGATTGATGTGGATAGTTGGGCCGATGGGCTGGAAGCCGAGCAAGTTAGGCGGAAGCGGGCCAGTCGGATTGAGCGAAACAGACGCCCTGAATTCGCCAGGCGCTCAGTGACATCAGCAAACAGGGTCTGACGGATTATTCACTCTCGCTGCCGTGGGATTTACGTGCGATGAGTGCTTCGGCCACACGTTCGCCGATCCTGCGCAGTAGCTCCTCGTCCGGCTGGGTAGAGGAGTGGGCCTTCATCAGCTCGATACTCGCCCGCAGGTTGCCGATAAAGGTTCGGCAGTCCTTGCACATCATCAGGTGCATTTTTACGGACAGGTTCTGCCGGCCGGCCAGCTCGCCATCAATGTAATCACTGGCAATTACGGCCAGATCCCTGCACATCAGCATTCGCCCGTCTCCTGGAAGGTTTCGACCATCAGAAAGATTTTCTGCCTTGCCCGGTGTAAAAGGACACGAAGGTTAGAGGCACTCACATCCAGAATGTTACAGACATCGTCGGATTTGTGCTGGTGAGCCTCGTAAAGCATCAGGGCGGAGCGCTGGGTTTCCGGTAGCGCGGAAAGGTGTTTGTCCAGGCAATCGCCGAGGGCGCCATTTTCCATCAGTGTGTCCGCGGATTCGTGAAACTGCAGCTTTGGCGGCAGATCCCAGCGGCCAGTGGAATTAAAACGGCTGGCCAGCTCCGGCTCAAGGCTTTCGGAAAAATCGGTGGCCACTTCCCGTTTGCTGGAACGAAGCCTGTTTTTGCAGCGGTTGGCAACAATCCGGTGCAGCCAGGTTTTCAGGCCCGACCGGCCTTCAAACTCTTGAATGGCATCGATCACGGTAACCCAGCAATCCTGGACAATTTCCTCGGCGCTGGAGTGGTCCAGATAGAACCGGGCGACCGCCAGCATCCCGGGTGTGTAAACGCGCACCGCTTCCTGATAGGAACGATTGTCGCCCGCTTTCAGGCTTTGAATCAGTGTTGCTTCCCTGGGGGTGTCTGGATCCGACATCGCTGTTTCCTATTATGAACAACTGTTCAAGAATAGCAGTAAGTTCTGACAGCTGTCGAAAAGTTCCCTGCGTACACCCTGCAAGGGGCCGTGACCAAATTGTTAGATATTCATGAGCAATCGTTGACACAATGCCGGCCTGAACGACGTACAACTTCTTTAAACCTGCGAAAGAAGCAAAGAAGCGAAACAGAAGGGCCGGATGTAACACTTCCGCAACTGGCGTGTCTCTGCGGTACTACATTATTAAAGGTAACAAGGATTATTACATGACATCGAAAAAATGGATTCTGGTCGCGTTGATCGTGGCGGTGATCATCGGTTTTATCGCCAGCGGTGGTAATGAACTGCTGACGTTGCAGAATCTCAAGGATAACCAGCAGCTTCTGGAAGGCTGGATTGGGCAGAATTTGGTGGCTGCGGTGCTCGGGTTTGTGGCCATCTATGTGGTGGTCACCGCGCTGTCACTGCCGGGAGCGACGATCATGACCCTGGCGGGCGGTGCTTTTTTCGGCAACTTGTACGGCCTGGCGGCAGTGTCGGTTGCCTCCACCATCGGGGCCTCTCTGGCGTTTCTGGTTGCCCGCTTCCTGATGCGCGATACCTTGCGCAAGCGCTATGCCGAGACGGTGGCGAAAATGGACCGTGGCATCGAAAAAGACGGCGCGTTTTATCTCGCAACCTTGCGTCTGGTGCCGGTCTTCCCGTTCTTCCTGATCAACCTGGCCATGGGCCTGACGGCCATGAAGTTGCGCACCTATGCCCTGGTGAGCTGGATTGCCATGCTTCCGGGAACCTTCGTCTACGTAAATGCAGGCACCCAGCTCGGGCAGATCCGGTCCACCAGTGACATTGTCTCTGCCGATTTGTTGCTTGCCTTTGCCCTGCTTGGACTTTTCCCGCTGATTGCCAAGTTTGTGGTGGACTTCATTCGTCGCCGCAAGGTCTATGCCGGCTGGAAGAAGCCCGAAAGCTTCGATTACAACCTGCTGGTGATTGGCGGTGGCTCTGCCGGACTGGTTTCTGCCTACATCGCCGCGGCCGTGAAAGCCAAGGTGGCCCTGATCGAAAAGCACAAAATGGGTGGCGACTGCCTCAACACCGGCTGTGTGCCCTCCAAGGCGCTGATCCGCAGTGCCAAGGCGGCGGATACCCTGCGCCATGCAAATCGTTATGGTCTCGAATCCGTGCCGGTGAACGGCTCGTTCAGGAACATTATGAACCGCGTCCAGGATGTGATCGCCAGGGTGGAGCCTCACGATTCCCCTGAGCGTTACCGCAAACTGGGTGTGGACTGCATCTCTGGCGAGGCCAGCTTCGTATCGCCCTGGGAGCTGGAAGTCAGGCATAACGACGGCCGCACCGAACGGCTGACCGCGCGCAGCATTATTGTCGCCACCGGTGGAAAACCGGCCATGCCGCCGATTCCCGGCCTCAAAGACATGCAGCCGCTGACCTCCGATAACCTTTGGGAACTGGAGGAACAACCGGAGCGTTTGCTGGTACTGGGCGGTGGCCCGATCGGTTCCGAACTGGCCCATGCCTTCGCCCGGCTGGGCAGCATGGTGACCCAGGTTGAGATGGGGGAGCGCCTGCTGGCAAAGGAGGACGCCGACGTGTCTTCGCTGATTCTCAAGCAGTTTGCTGCGGACGGTATTGATGTCCGTTTGAAACATTCTGCGGTGGAGTTCCGTATAGAAGAAGACGAGAAGGTCGTCTACTGCGAGCACGAAGGTGAGCGGGTACGCATTCCCTTCGATCAGGTACTGGTGGCCGTTGGCCGCGCGGCAGACACCGCCGGCCTGAATCTGGACAGGATTGGTGTCGATACCCTGCCCAACGGCACCGTACCGGTGGAAGAGGACATGAGCCTGCGCTACCCGAACGTGTTTGCCTGTGGCGATGTCGCTGGCCCGTATCAGTTTACCCACGCTGCCGCCCATCAGGCCTGGTACGCCGCCGTGAATGGCCTCTTTGGGCAGTTCAAACGCTTCCGGGTGGATTACCGGGTGATGCCCTGGGTGACGTTTACTTCACCGGAAGTGGCGCGGGTCGGGCTTAGTGAGGCCGAGGCCAAAGAGAAGGGGGTTGCCTACGAGGTCACCCGCTACGGCCTGGATGATCTGGATCGCGCTATAGCTGAGGGCGAAGACCATGGCTTTATCAAGGTGCTCACACCGCCGGGCAAGGACAAGATTCTTGGAGCGGTTGTGGTTGGTTCTCATGGCGGTGAAATTCTCGCGGAATTCACCCTGGCAATGAAACATAGCCTTGGCCTGAACAAGATCCTGGGTACTATCCATCCGTACCCGACCTGGAACGAATCCGCCAAATACGCTGCCGGTGAATGGAAGCGCGCCCATGCTCCCGCGGGCATCCTGAAGTTGCTGGAAAAGCTGCACGGCTGGCGTCGCGGCAAAGACACAAAAGCACCGAGGAGTCTCTATGTCCCTGACTGAAACCCCCACGGCCCGCAGAAGGCGTATTCCAGCCGTGGAGGTCCTGGAGCCCCGGGCGTTCGACAGCTGGACCCACACCCGCAACGGTGACCCCCGGGGCTACATTGATGCGCACAGGCTGAAGGAGCTGTGGATTCATACCGGCACCGCCTGCAACCTGGCCTGCCCGTTCTGTCTGGAAGGCTCCCATCCTGGTGATGGCCGCATTGCCGGCATGAAGCTCAGCGATGTGAAACCCTTTATCCACGAAGCCATCGGCATGGGCGTGGAGCAGTTTTCCTTCACCGGCGGCGAACCCTTCGTGATCCGGGACTTTGTCAACATCCTGGATTACGCCAGCCAGCACCGGCCCTGCTTCGTGCTGACCAATGCCACCGAGCCGCTGCGCAAACGCCGGCACCAGGTGTTGTCGTTGCTGGACAATCCCTACCCGATCCACTTCCGGATCAGCCTGGATTTCCCGGACCGCGCCCGGCACGACAAGGACCGCGGTGAAGGCAGCTTTGATCTGGCGCTGGAGGGTATCCGCTGGCTGATTGAGCAGGGTTTCAAGGTGTCGATTGCCCGCCAGACCGATCCCGAGGAAATCCCGTCGGATGTGGAAGCGGTTTTCCGGGCGATTTTCCGTGACTGGCATATTCCCGAGAACCTGGCGTTTACCGCGTTTCCGGACCTTGGTACGCCCGGTTCGGAAGACGGCAGCCCGGAGATTACCGAGACCTGTATGGAGAAGTATCCGACCAAGGAGTCGCGGGCGCACTTTATGTGCACCTACACCCGGATGCTGGTGAAGAAGGGTGACCGGGTTCGGGTGTATGCCTGCACGCTGGTGGATGATGATCCGCAGTATGACCTCGGGGGCTCGTTGGCCGAGAGTATGGACGAGCGCATTATGCTGCGGCATCACCGGTGTTTTTCCTGTTACCGGTTTGGGGCCAGTTGTTCGGCTCCTGGTTAGTTTTTTAGGACTGGTCGCGGATATCGCGACCGAGCCCTACAGGGACGTATTCACGGGCGTTTTTTTGAGCCCCTTCCCGGCCAGCGCCGTCACCACCCAAATCAGAAACCCCGGGCAGGGCCCCGGAAATAACGAACCAGGAACAAGACAATGAATTTTACCGAAGCCTCCCTGTTCTGGGGATTCCTGCTGGTGTACGGCGTGGTGATGTACGTGCTGTCGCCAAAGAGCAAGAACGCGAATTCGTTTTACAAGGGCGCGGACGATAACGGCAATCCGGTGGGGCAGTGGTCATTGACGGCCAGTATTTTTATCAGCTGGA
>Ga0208300_100055_pt1 | contig 144543 bp, 138 predicted proteins | sample 23_taG_FD_184096 | JGI IMG/M metagenome (GOLD analysis project Ga0208300, IMG submission 184096) | Marine viral communities from Cariaco Basin, Caribbean Sea - 23_WHOI_OMZ (SPAdes) (version 2) | ecosystem: Environmental > Aquatic > Marine > Oceanic | place: Caribbean Sea: Cariaco Basin...
TCGAAGCGAGAGCCCGAAAGCAGCGGATGAACGCACGACGGGACCGACGATTCCTCAACCGTTCGTCGTACGAGAAACTGGCCGCCTGAAGGGAGGCCTTACTGGATATGAATAGGTGGGTCGCCTGCGCGGCCTTCAAAGGGCTTGAGCTGTATGATGGGAAACTATCACGTACAGTTCTTATGGGGCGAAGGGCCGCAAGGCCCTTAGCTACCAGGTGTGTCAAACTCATCCCCCTCTCAGCACTATCTTCTTTATGTTTAGTATCACTTTTGATACCATTGAGTGATGGCAAATATAGAAGATATCCTCGCTAAAATGCGAGCTAACCCAAAAAGCATAAGGTTCAATGACTTATGCAAGGTCTGCGAGACCTACTTTGGAGAAGCTCGTCAGTCGGGTTCCAGTCATCGTGTCTACAAAACACCGTGGCAGGGAGATCCACGAGTCAATATCCAAAATGCCAAAGGTAAAGCCAAGCCTTATTAGGTGCGGCAAGTGCTCGCTGCTACCGAGCGGCTGGAGGTGAAAAATGGCTAAGTTTGTTGATCGTTATACATACCGCGTCACTTGGTCGGAAGAAGACCAGGAATATGTCGCAATGTGTGCTGAGTTCCCTAGCCTTAGCTGGCTTGCTGAAACTCAGGAAGAAGCGCTATCCGGTATTAGAGTTCTGGTTAAAGAATGCCTCAGCGATATGGAAGAGAATGGGGAGTTAGCGCCAGAGCCGATGGCAACAAAAAAATATAGCGGTAAGTTTATGGTGCGTGTGCCACCAGAAACACACCGTCACCTGGCGATAGAAGCTGCGGAGGCTGGTGTTAGCCTAAATAGGCTGGTGGCCAGCCGCTTGCATTAAACACGTAACAAGGCCATTAAATTTGTTCCGGCCTTCGGCCTCCACCGGACGGCCCTGTCGGGCCGCCGTTTATTGCTGGCGTGTGTGCCGGGCATGGCACTAGACTTGTCGGGTGAAAGTCCCGATACCAGGTATTCGCGGAGCCGAAGGTTAGCGAAAGAGCAAGGGCGTCATCGCGAGGTGGGGTCTGAAGGAAGCTCAACGCAAATTGGCGGGGCGACGAACAGAAACTGGATATGAGGTGTGGCGTACTCGGGGCGAGCTGGCACGTGACAGCGAAGCCCTCCATCCGCAACTGGGGTGCGCTTTATAAATCCAGCGTCTACGCCATGAAAGTCTGGTGTCTTACCCCGGGAGGTCTGTAGCGTGTTGAGGGATCAACTGAGGGGTGAGCAATTGCCCCTGATCGCGTTGCAGAAGTCAGCAGAGGGCATAGTACTGCGGCCTACTCGGCACGGTGTTGCATCGTGAAGTGAATAGCGGCAGGAAGGCCTGAACGGTTAAGAGGAGGAAGCCTTGCCTTGGTACTGCGGTATTGCACCAGACCTGGTGAAGCGGCGGTGGGCTTGGCAAGTGATTGGAACCCGGTTGGCACACTACCGATTCGGCTGTTTTGAATGGACGTTCATGACGTTGGCTCACCATGGTAGTGAATCAAAACAATTAACCGAACCGCCGTGGTACGTGACCCGTATGCCCGGTGGTGTGGGAGGAGGGGCGCCGTGAGGCGCCTCCCTATCCCGATTATGTGTCATGAGGGATCATGGGTATTTTCGAAGTAGGCATGATTGTTTTTATTCCAACGGGCACTCTGCTCCTAAATGCATGGCGCAAGAAATTAGGTAACGGCCGAGGGTGGCGCTACGGTGTCTATGTGCTCGTTTCGATTGCAATGGCTGCAACTCCGCTGCTTTACGTTCGGAGTATCGAGCCTAATCACACCGCGCTGGGGGTTGTTTTGGCTGGGGTAGCGTTTTTTTGGTTCGCAATTGTAGGTGGGCGCAGTGCAAACACATAACCCATATGAGCCTTCTCGGAATCAATAGGCAATAGTCATTTTTTTTGGCCGCACCAGCGGCCAACCTAAACCCATGAGCGAGAACGCCTGCTTCGCGAGTCTCGCGGGGGCTGTCAGGCACTCACAGCAAACACATATAGGGGCTCTCTTACGTGGCTTTGGACCACGGCCTGACCAGTCGTTCCTTCGGTCGGTCAGGGGCACCAGACATTCATCGGTTAACCGGTCACTGGCACTATTCAAGGTGTCGGGCTGCATGGCTCCAGTTAGGGTCAGGCTCAGGACCGGTGTAAGCGCGCTGGCTCATGGTATTAAGGCACGCCCACGGGGTGGCTAATCAAAGCGACTGGCTTCAACGGCGGTGATAGAAGACCGGGCCGGTTTGGTATCGAGTACCAGTCAGCGGACTCCCGGCTTTCAGTCATCATCCTGTTTGATCCAGTTAGACGTCATGCCGGTCATCCTATTTGTCGCCGAACATTTCCTCACACAGATCCGAGATCCAGTACCAGCAGTGCATGCGCTCGACACCGACTACCAGGTCATCGCGAAAGGGTTCGAGCAGTGCCAACAGCGGTTCCGGGCGGGCTTTGATTTCCTTATGCAGCAACACCTCCCCCTGCTGGTCGAGGATGCAGACGTACAGGCTGCGGGCGTGCAGATCGATTCCACAATAATGACGGTGGGTGCTATGGTAAAAATTCATGAGTCTTCTCCCTTGTAGTGCTTGGTCGCCTTCCAGCTTAGCGGGCAACCGCCGGGCTGGGGAGAAGGCTCAATCAGTATCAAATCGTTGCAAGGGACGTTTGACCCGCTGCCCATTTTTGCTGCCGCAAAAACAGTCATCGCCTCAAACGCCCCTGAACTCAGGCGTTAAGTTTCAAGAAATAGATTGCCATGATATCGTTATGTGATATCATGACGGTATGAATTCAAAACAAAAGCGCACTTTGAAAACTATATACACTGATCCGGTATCATCCTCTTTAGCGTGGAAAGATATTGAATCTCTTTTTGTATCTTTGGAAGTTGAAGTAATAGAAGGCAATGGTTCTCGAGTAAGGTTCCATAAGAATGGAATTATTGCGAGTTTTCATCGTCCACACCCGAAAAAAGAAGCAAAACCATATCAAGTCAGAGATGCACGAACCTTTCTCAAACAACTAGGAGTAGAGCCATGAGTAATTCAATGGTATATGAGGGTTATGCTGCTCGCATAGAGTTTAGTTCAGAAGATGAGTGTTTTATCGGGCATATTGCAGGCATAAAAGACGTTGTAGGCTTTCATGGAGAAACAGTTTCTGAGTTAAAAACTGCATTTGAAGAAGCTGTTAATGATTACCTAGAAACATGTCATGCAGTTGGTAAGACACCTCAAAAACCATATTCAGGTAAGCTAATGCTACGCATTCGTCCTGAAATTCACGCAGCTGTTGCTACGGCAGCGGAGTTAAGCGGGCAAAGTATAAATCAATGGGCATCTGAAGCGTTAAATAGAGAAGCGAGCCTATAAAAACTTAACAAATAAGGATAGGTCGCGCGCAGCCGCGACCTGATCCGGTGTTGGACGAGCCCGGTGCTTCTCTATTAAGGAAATAGCGGCGGAGAACTCAGAGGTGATTTCGCCCTGACTTTGGGGCGGCTCTTTCGTCAGGCCAGAGTTGCCCGAGGCCGTCGGTAAAACCGACAGTTGGTTTGCCCTGGCGGGGCACGCATTGATAGCGGACCTCGCCACAGTCCGGCGTATGACAGGCGAGTATCGACTGAATGGCCGCGTGATGCTCCGGTCGCATCCGCTCGCCAAAATGGTGCTGCAGGTTGAGCTGATGATCGCGCAGAATCTGCGCCAGGGTGATCATTCGGTCACCCAGTCGACCTGCAGCCGGTCCACCAGGGCATTGATCATCAAGGCACTGTTCTGCTGGGCCTCATGGGTCATTCGGGTGTAACGGGCGGTGGTCACCGGCCCGGGCCATGATCCGGGACTCGCCGCCCTCAAAGGGCGGCTGGCCGCCGGGAAACAACAGGTCCGGGTGACGATGCGTGGTCCAGTAACGTCGCAGGGCCTTGAGCGTCATCAGCAGCAAAGGCACGAACCGGTCCTTCCTGCCCTTGCCACAGCGCACGTGGACCCGCATCAAGTGACTGTCGACATCGGCAATGGTCAGGTTCAGGGACTCACTCAGCCGCAGGCCCAGGCTGTAGGTGGTGAGGAAGCAAACCTGATAGCTGAGTTTACGGGTGTGGCTGATCAGGCGCCCGATCTCGTTCAGGGAAAGCACATCCTGCCGGGTCTGAACCTTGGGTGGCTTGGCGATGGGCACGTAGTCCCAGGGCTTGCCGAGGACATACTGATAGAAACGCTGCAGGGCATTGCGGGCAATCTTGACCAGACTCCAGGAGCGATGTTCGACCAGGTACATGACATACTGCTGCAGCTGATCGGTGCTAAGCTGGTCGGGACAGGTATCGAAATGGTCGCTCACCTGTCGTAGGCAGCGGGTGTAGAGATCGATGTTGTAGGGCTTTTGCCCCGCAGGGTGAGTTCGGTGAGGTAGCGTTGTTGCAGAGCTTGAAAACGGGTTTGTTCGTGGGTGTTCATCAGACTTCTCCTGACAGGCCCTTCCACAGTGGAAGGGGTCAGGGAAGTACAGACGAATTATGCCTCTGCCGCGTAGCGGCTTCGTTCAACCAGTAGTTGTAGTACGTTCCGGGCCTTCGGCCCTCCACCGGACGCCCTAGTCGGGCGCCGTTTATGCAGGCGTGTGTGCCGGGCATGGCACTAGACTTGTCGGGTGAAAGTCCCGATACTAGGTATTCGCGGAGCCGAAGGTTAGCGAAAGAGCAAGGGCGTCATCGCGAGGTGGGGTCTGAAGGAAGCTCAACGCAAATTGGCGGGGCGACGAACAGAAACTGGATATGAGGTGTGGCGTACTCGGGGCGAGCTGGCACGTGACAGCGAAGCCCTCCATCCGCAACTGGGGTGCGCTTTATAAATCCAGCGTCTACGCCATGAAAGTCTGGTGTCTTACCCCGGGAGGTCTGTAGCGTGTTGAGGGATCAACTGAGGGGTGAGCAATTGCCCCTGATCGCGTTGCAGAAGTCAGCAGAGGGCATAGTACTGCGGCCTACTCGGCACGGTGTTGCATCGTGAAGTGAATAGCGGCAGGAAGGCCTGAACGGTTAAGAGGAGGAAGCCTTGCCTTGGTACTGCGGTATTGCACCAGACCTGGTGAAGCGGCGGTGGGCTTGGCAAGTGATTGGAACCCGGTTGGCACACTACCGATTCGGCTGTTTTGAATGGACGTTCATGACGTTGGCTCACCATGGTAGTGAATCAAAACAATTAACCGAACCGCCGTGGTACGTGACCCGTATGCCCGGTGGTGTGGGAGGAGGGGCGCCGTGAGGCGCCTCCCTATCCCGATTATGTTTGTAAGGAGTCAGACTCTCGCGCATGAAATTTAAAAACATTGAAATGCTTATTGATGGGTCAGGTGAAATTACTATCGGACAAGTTGGGCCGGTTCGTTGCGCCGCCACCGCTTCTGATGACCATCAGTGCCTTCGTTACCAATATACACGCGGCAGATAGTCAGTTTAAGCAGGCCGTACCGGGTTTGGTAGTGACTCATGATGTTTTGGGGTGGGAGCTCTTGAACTGAGCGCCAATCGCGATTTGTCCCGATCACGTTATCACGTTCGCCAGGTGGAGTCAGGTAGGCGGGTACTCGGGTCATAGCCGTCATAGCCCTTATCAAGCCGTGCGAAGTCACGGATTCAGGAGTATACGTTTGCATGAAATTGCTTTGATTCTTAGAATGAGAAAAGATTAGGGAAAAATAAAATGAGGCATATTAAGTAATGGAACCAGATAAATTGATGGAAGGCATTTCCAAGGAGATGTCTGTTGCTCTAAAAGCTATGGGTAAAGCCAAGACGGCTGAAGAAAAGCTCATGTACAGTGAAATAGTTAAAAACTTAAGCGAATCGCTTGGGGTTTTTCTCGGTTTGATGAGCGAAATGTCATATATGGAAGATGATGATGGACCAATTCCGTTTTAAAATGACAAAATTTGAAATACCAATGGTTTAAATAGTCTTGTGGTGAAAACTACATTGGAATCTTAAATCACCAATGTGGATGTCATTTGCTAACAAGTGCCTGCAATCGGAAATCGGACAGCCAAAACTGTCACTCAAATTGCTTGCGCAATTTAAGCACCAATTTTGTCTGCCGTTGAGACAGAGGTTATGCAGGGGGCCAAAATGAAGCCACGGATTAGTATGATCACTTTGGGGGTAAATGACCTGCAACGCTCAATTGTGTTCTATGAGCAGGGGTTAGATCTTCCGCGAATGGGCTCTCCGCCTGGGGTGGCATTCTTTACGCTGAATGGGACCTGGCTCGGATTATATGGGCGTGAAGCTCTGGCGGAAGATGCGTCGGTGTCTGGAGAATCAAGCGGATTTGCAGGGTTCAGCTTGGCGCACAATGTTAGTTCCGAGCAAGAGGTTGACCAAGTTATGACTCAGGCTGCATCAGCCGGTGCCGTTGTCACGAAGCCTGCTCAGGAAACGGATTGGGGTGGCTACGCAGGTTACTTTTCTGATCCAGATGGTTATCTCTGGGAAGTGGCTCACAACCCGCTGTTCTGGGTCGGGCCCTCAGATGAACCTGCATAACAGTCGCTGTAGTACGCGGCCGATGGCCGCCGGACGCCCTTTTCATTGCGGCTTCGCCTTCATTACAAGGGCGCCGCTAAGCTCATTCGTTATGCCCCTCTCTCAGCTTACTTTGTCGTATACTAACGCTTGACGTTATTAACGCTCTGCGTCATCATTTCTCTATGATCATATCGTTCAAGTGTAAGGATACCGAGAAGCTGGCAAGCGGACGTCGCGTCAGACGCTTCGTCAATTTTGAGCGAGTTGCCTTGAGAAAAATTCGGCAACTCCAGACTGCAAGCCAGTTGGATGATCTTAAAGTACCGCCCGGCAATATGTTGGAGCCATTGCACGGTGACCGCCAAGGTCAGCACAGCATTCGAATCAACGGGCAGTTCCGGGTTTGCTTCCGCTGGACCAAGGCTGGTGCGGAAGATGTCGAAATTGTTGATTACCATTAGGAGGTAACTCATGCGCAACATTGAAGCTGTAACGCCAGGCGAGTTACTGAAGGAAGAGTTCCTTGAGCCGATGGGTATTTCTCAATACCGCTTGGCTAAAGAGATTGGGGTGCCTGCTCAGAGGATCGGCCAGATTATTGCTGGGAAGCGTTCGATAACCGCAGACACGGACCTGCGACTTTGTCGCTTCTTTGGTTTGTCCAATGGCTACTGGTTGCGAGCTCAGGCAGCCTATGACACTGAGATTGCGGAAGATGCGCTTGAGGATCAGCTGAAGAATATTCGTCCGTGGAGTGCTGTATCAGAAATCGGGCATAGGGCATAACCGGCTGCACGGCGACCGGTTTTCCGCCGCCTCGCGGCTCCAAACCGGCGCGTGAGCCGGGCGGTGTGCCAGGCATGGCCCCAGACTTGTCGGGTGAAAGTCCCGATACCAGGTATTCGCAGAGCCGAAGGTTAGCGAAAGGGTAAGGGCAAACCCACGAGGGGATGTCTCCGGAGCGCCGGCCGGAAGTAAGCCCAACGCAAAATTGCGGGATGACGGACAGGAGCTGGATAAGAGGTGTGGCATCGGTGGGGCCAGTGGGCACGTGACCATTAAGCCCGCCATCTGCACTTGGCCGGCGTTTTATAAAACCAGCATTTACGCAATGAAAGTCGGGTGTCTTACCCTGGGAGATCTCCTGATGCTGCGCTGGGACGCAGCGTGCAGCCGAAAACCGCTGGGAGCTGAGTGATTGGCTCCGACCGCACCGGAGAAACAGCAATCGCTGTCTCTGGAAACAGGGGGTGAAGTGGTGGCTGGATCTGGCAGGGAAGACACTCCGGTTGTTCACGATCAACTGATGGAGCGGGGTGCTGGAAAGGGACGACCTGCGCCGTGCCTTCCGTCAGGTCAAACGCAACAAGGGAAGCGCGGGGATAGACGGCATGACCGTTGACGACCTGACCGCCTGATCCAGCAGGCACTGCTCCAGGTCTTGCAGGCGGAGTGGGACAGAAGCTTCTACCCGGCGAACGCGGGGGTCGGGCCATGCAAACGGTGATCGACGAGTTAGCGGTGTACTTGAGGGGCTGGAAAGGCTACTACGGTTTTGCGCAAGCCTTACCCCGACCCGACTAAGCACTATTGTTGCGTGGTGCGCAACATGCTAGGCTCCCCTCATGATTAAATCATTCCGTCACAAAGGACTAAAACGGTTCTACTCGACCGGTAGCATGGCTGGCATACAGTCTCTGATCACGCCAAGAAGCTGCGTATGCAGCTCGTTGCTCTGGATACAGCCACTTCGGTGGAAGACATGGACATCCCTGGTTTTCGGCTTCACCCATTGAAGGGAAAAGACAAAGGGCGGTGGTCGATTTGGGTTAACGGAAATTGGCGCACGACGTTCGAATTTCAGGACGGCAACGCCGACATTCTTGATTATGAGGATTATCACTAATGACTATGCATAATCCGCCGCATCCTGGTGAATTCATTCGGGAGGTGTACTTGGAGCCTTTCGGCATCAGTTCCCGTCAGCTTGCTTCCAGTCTGGGCGTTTCTCCTTCTACTTTGTCTCGCTTGCTCAAAGGGGATAGTGGTATTAGCCCGGAAATGTCTCTGCGGCTATCCAAGGTTCTCGGACGTAGCCCTGAGAGCTGGTTGGCGATGCAGGGCATGTACGATCTCTGGGTGGCTCGCAGCACGGTGAACCTGGATGGCATTCATCCCCTGGATTTCGAAGCAGCTTAAGGCCAGGCACGGCGGCGGCTCTTTCGTTCCGGCTTCGCCTCCATTGGGGGCCTATGAGCGGACTGCCTGCACCGCCACCCGCGTTCCGTTAAACGCCGCATTCCCTGTCAGTGCATCGATGCGCTGCGAATCCGTCACGTCGTTCATGCTGACCCCAGGTTGCGATTCGGCGATGGACATGCCGGTGTTGTCGCGATTATGGCCCCAGCCCTGTGGAATGCTGATCACCCCCTCGAACATGTCGTCGTCGATTTCCACCGGCAGTTGGATGGTGCCGGTGACTGAGCTGACACTCACCATCTGCCCGTCTTGAAGGCCGAGCTTGCGGGCATCGGCGTCGTTCATCTGCACCGTGCACGGGTTTTTGCCTTTCACCAGCCGGTGGGAATTCTGGGTCCAGGTGTTGTGGCTGCGTGGCAGTCGGCGGCTGATCATGGCGAAGGGATAGTCGTTGCTCTGATCAACCTGCAGCAGGCCCGAGGCATCCAGGCGTTTCAGATCCTCGAGGTACAGCTCCGGCGCGATCCGGATCATGCCGTCCCCGGTCTGGATGCGTTGTTCCAGGCAGGGCTGAAGAGGCCCCAGGTCTAATCCGTGGGGGTTGGCTTTCAGCTTTTCGAGACTCATGCCCTGCTTGCCATAGGCGCCGTGCCTGAGGCCAAGATCCAGCATCGCCTCGGGTGTGACGCCATCGTCTTTCAGCCCGGTCAGGTGCAGGGTCAGATCCCGGAGAATCTCCCAGTCATGTTTCTGGTCGGGTGTTTTCTCGAACATCGGCTCGGAGAATTTGGCGGTGTTGCGCACCGCAAACGAGTTGAAGAAGACATCGAAATGGGGCACTTCCAGGCCCGTCGTCGCCGGCAGGATGATGTCCGCGTGGCGGGTGGTTTCGTTCAGGTAGATATCCACCGACACCATGAAATCCAGCGCCTCGAAAGCCTCTTCCAGCCGGGCGCCGCCGGGCGCGGAGAGCACCGGGTTACCGGCGATGGTGATCATCGCGCGGATCTGGCCGTCGCCCGGCATGAGGATTTCATCGGCCAGGGTGGCGACCGGGAACTCGTTGTTGAAGTAGGGCAGTTTTCTCACCCGGGATTCGTAGCGGCCGTAGGAGCTGGGTTTGCCCTTCTTATCCCGTACCAGATCGAACGCCGGCTGCGGGAACATGGCACCACCCCGGCGATCAAAATTGCCGGTGAGAAGGTTCAGCACGTTGTTCAGCCACTGGCAGAGGCCCCCGAAAGACTGGGTCGAGGCACCCATGCGGCTGTAGCAAACCGCGCTCTTGGCGGCGGCCATTTCCCGCGCCAGCCCACGAATGGCGGTGGCTGACATGCCGCAGGCCTCCGCCACGGTTTCCGGCGAATAGGGTTGAACCGCACCCGCCAGTTGGTCCAGGCCGTCAATCCGGGGTTCCAGGTGGCCAAGAGTCACCAGCTGTTCGTCAAACAGGGTGTGCACCAGCGCCAGCATGAACAGGGCGTCGGTCTCCGGGCGGATAAACAGGTGCTGGTCGGCCTTCCTGGCGGTCTCGGTGCGACGGGGATCAACCACCACCACCTTGCCACCCCGTTGCTGAATCGCCTTGAGCCGTTTGCCGACACCCGGGGCCGTCATCAGGCTGCCGTTGGAGACAATCGGGTTGGCCCCGATGATCAGCATGAAATCGGTGTGGTCGATGTCTGGAATCGGGATGAGCATGCCGGCGCCGAGCATGTAGTTGGAGGCCACGTGGTGGGGCAACTGATCGGCGGAGGCGGAGCTGTAGCGGTTGTTGGTGCCCAGGGCCTTGAAGAACCGCGGCAGCATGATGGCATTGCCGAAGTTGTGGGCGTTGGGGTTGCCGAGATACACACCGACCGCATCCTGGCCATGTTCCTCCTGGATGCCACGAAAACGGGCTGCGATTTCCTCGAACGCCTCATCCCAGCTGATCGCTTGCCAGCCGTCAGCGGTGCGCCTGATGGGTGTTTTCAGGCGGTCCTTGTCGTTGTAGAAGTCCTGGAGGGCGACCGCCTTTGGGCAGATATGGCCTCGGCTGAACGGGTCGTCGTGGTCGCCTTTGATCGACAGGATCTCGTTGCCCCGGTGCTTGATTTCGAGGCCACACATGGCTTCACAGATATTGCAGGTGCGATAGTGGGTCTGGGTCTCGCTCATGTCGACAGGCTCGGTTTTGGGTGTTGTCGTTGTTGGTTCGAGAAGTGTGGCACAACCGGGCAAAAAAACAGACCGTCGTAAGTCACACAAACCAGCTCAACCCCGGCAAATCACCTTTCTGCCTGCGGTAAAAAACACCGTTTTTCGTCGTACCACCATTTTTCGTCGTACCATGGCGTTATCGCCAAATCACTGGCAAAGAACGCCGGCCCCGGCAGCAGTGTCCTCGAATGGTTCCACGCCTTCCTGGTGCTTGGAACCCGGATCAGCTGTGTTTTTGTCGCCGGCGATGGGGGCGGCAGTTTCATTGAAAAAGTTAACGCGCATTGATCATGCCGGATTCATCCGAAATCACGATCTCCACTCGGCGATTCTGCTGTCTCCCTGCACTGGTATCGTTGGTGGCAACGGGATAGGCCTCGCCATAGCCTTCCACTTCAATCCGGTTACCGGGTATTCCCTGATTCAACAGCTCGCTCTGAACCGACATGGCGCGTCGCTCTGACAATCCCTGGTTGTATTCGGCAGAGCCTGTGCTGTCCGTATAGCCTTCAATGCGTACCCGGCGCTCCTGGTACTGCTTCATAAAGTCAGCCAGTCGTTCCACGGTGCGCTTGCCGGAGGCTTTCAGATCAGCTTTGTTGAGGTCAAAGAGCACATCACCCAACGTAAGCACCATTCCACGTTCGGTTTTCTCCGCTTTGAGAGCGGCCATTTCAGCCCTCAGCGCTTCTGCCTCCATGCGAGCCTCATTCGCCTCAGTTGACTTCATTTGCAACATTAGCTGTTTGCGGCGCTCTTCCGCAGAGCTGATCTCTTCTTCCAGATCGGCACGCTTTCCCTGTTGCATGGCGATCTCGGCGTGACGCTTTGCCAGGTAGGCTGCGTGTTCGACGCGGTTTACGTCAGCGCCTTCATTTAACAGCGCCTGGGCACGATCTAGTTCGATCTTGGCCTGGCGCAGTTGTGCCGCACCACTGCGCGCGACGTTGGGATCCTGCTCTATTTCCGTGTATGCGGCTCTGGCTTCGTCAATGTCGGCATTCTGTTTGGGCGTGCTTGCACAGCCAACCATAATTGCGGACAGCCCGACCGCGAAACCGATAGATAGTGTAACGTTCATTTTTCGTGTCTCCTGTCGCCGGGCTTACTGCTGATTTGAATTGAGCTGCTTGCGGAGGTTTTCGATGTTACTGTTGATCTCGGCAACCGCTTGCTGAGCCTTTTCGGTCTCCGAGCGCGCGCCTGCGAGTTGCGCATCAACCTCGGCCTGCTCCAGCAAGCGCCTGGCTTCCTTGTACTGTTCTTTGTCCATGAGGCCGCGAGCATCGGCCACTTTGTTTTTCGCTTCATTCAGCAACACAGGCTCGAATCTTCGGGCGTCCGAGGCCTCGGCCTGTTTGATGGCGGATTCCGCAGACTGCAGCTCGCTGTTGGGCTTTGGCCCCGGCCCGGCACAGGCGACTAAAAGGGTCGCCAACGTGAGGGTAGTCAGAGTGCGTGTCATTGAAAGGTGCGGTTTCATAAAGGAACTCCCGGGTTCACAACATGATCCGCAGCGTGACGGTACTGGCCATATTGTCAAATAATGTCAAATACGCTGTTTTCCAGTATAGCCAACGGCTCTCAGTTTGCTATTGGCAGGTTGGCCGCGCGTGCGCGAAACGGGACGAAACGGGGACAGAACTATTTTCCCGCAAAATGGACCTGTCCCGGTTTTGAGAGCAAACTGCTGCCTTTTTGAAGCCTGTCGGAGCTATTGAGGATGTAGGCAAAGGTAAAAGTGGGCAAATCGTCTCTGCAGGTTCGAAGCAGATTAACCTGAAAAGTAGCTGATGAGTTCGGTGCCTGGTACCGAAACACTTAACAATTTTTCGAAATGACATCTTCCGCTGCGTTGAACTTTGGGGGCGGCTTTGCCACCGTACCCAAAAACACCATTGCATAAAAAGCTTTCTATAAAGACGGGCAAATCCATTCCACAATAATGCCGGTAACTGCTACGTTTTAAGTTGAGGAGCCTCCCCGCCCCGCTTGATTACCATCCAGCCGAGGATCAATCAGCCGGGGGTGGCAGGTTGGGGCACCCTGCCAAACAGGGAGCAATGTCGTGCACAGCATTTATGGGGAGTTCCATGAACTACGATTTTCTGGACGAAAGCGGGCAAATTCTTCGTGAGGCGGGCCGTCTCGGTAAGATTGACCCCAATGTGATTGAATTTCTCGCGGCACCCGGGCGCGTAGTGTCTTTTCGCATTCCGATGAAAATGGACGATGGCAGTTTTCGGGTGTTTGATGCTCACCGTGTCCGTTATAACGATGCGCTTGGGCCGAGCCGTGATGGGACGCGTATTTCTGCCGATCTCGACCTTGATGAGGTGAAGTCCCTCGCCTTGATTATGTCGATCAAACACGCGGCTGGGCGAATTCCGGCAGGTGGCGGCAAAGGGGGCATCGTGGCCGACCCGCGTGAATTAAGTGACCGGGAGTTCGAGTCACTTTGCCGCGCCTATATTCGCTACCTGCGCCCGAAAGGGCAGGCGTACGATGTCCCCGGTGCGGATATCGGCACGGATCTGCAAACAATGAGCTGGATGCTGGACGAATACGAGTCGGTCACCGGCTATCATGAACCGGCAGCGGTCAACGATAAACCGCCCATCCTCGGCGGGTCTCTGGGGGGCTATGAAGCGACCGGGAGTGGGGTTTTCGATGTGTTCAGGGAGGCCGCGGAGCAGGCCGACTTTGCCATCGAAAATGCCCGTGTCGCTATCCAGGGATTCGGCCAGGTCGGCTCGGTGGCGGCGAGTATGTTCTACGAAGCCGGCTGTATGGTTGTGGCGGTGAGTGATAGCCGCGGCGGCATTTATTCGAACGACGGGCTCGATATTCCCGGCCTGCTGGCGCACAAAAAGTCCACGGGTAAAGTTTCGGGCTTTGCCGGCAGCGAGCCGATTACCAGTGAAAAGATGCTCGAATGTGACTGCGACGTGCTGGTGCCCGCGTCGGTTCAGGGCGTGATTACCGCGGACAATGCGGACCGGATCCAGGCCCGGATGGTCGTGGAAGCTGCCAATGCGCCGACGACCGTAAAAGCCGAAGTGATGCTGCTGGAAAGGGGCGTAACCATCGTGCCGGATGTGCTGGCTAATGCCGGTAGCGTGCACTTGTGCCAGATGGAACGCAGTCAGGGCCTTTCCGATAATTACTGGGATATCGATACGATTAACCGCCTGCGACAGGAGCGGTTGGCAAGGGGTTATCGGGAAGCCGCGAATGCTGCGGCTGACCACCAGGTGACATCAGTCAGGCTGGGTGCCTGGATTAATGCGCTCAAACGGATTGAAGAGGCGATGCACCTGCGCGGCTGGTGTTAGTCGGGTACGGCCAGGTCAGCGCTTCTGCGACGGTATAGCTTGTGCGGTAACGTCGCTGTCACCGGTGTCATCAGTTCACCGATGACTATAACAGGGGGCGGCGAGCGCGGGGAGAGACTAGTCTGTGTGCTGGAGGCGGGGAGACTGTCTTTCAATCACCAACCAGTTGCTTAACTCGCTGAGGGCTATGGGGCGGCAGAGCCAGTAGCCTTGTAACAGGCCAGCACCCATGCCCTGTAGCAGACGGGCCGTCTGCTCTGTTTCAACGCCTTCCGCCACTACTTGAAAGCCCAGGCCGCGGCCCATGTTGATCGCCGTTTCCACAATCATTCGGGAGCTTTCACTGGAATCGATATCCTGTACCAGTGCACAGTCCAGTTTGATTTCCGTGGCCGGTAGCCGTTTAAGGTAAGACAGGGAAGAGTAACCGGCACCGAAGTCATCAATCGAGATTTTCAGTCCGGTATTGGCCAGCCCTTCCAGTGCCGCGAGCCCTTTCTCGGGGTCATCCATGGCTGCGGTTTCGGTGAGCTCCACGGTAATCTGATCGGGGCGCAGCTGGTAACGCTTCATCCGGGTTTCGAACAGGCCTTTCAGCTCCGACGAGATCAGGTCCCGGGCGGATACGTTGACTGACACGGTCAGTGCCGGATCAACCTGGTGGAGGGTTTTGAGATCATTCAGGGCCTGGTCCACAACCCATCGGGTCAGGTGTTTGATAACGCCGGTTTTTTCGGCCAGTGGAATAAACTCGACGGGAGGTACCCAGCCCCTTTCGGGGTGATGCCAGCGGATCAGGGCTTCCACACCCACGACCTGTCCGGTTTTGAGGTCCAGTTTGGGCTGATAATGCAACTGGGCCTGGTTGTGGTGAAGGGCGCCCCGAAGATCCGACATCAGCGTCAGCCGGCTCTCACTGTAGATGTCGTTCTTGCTGGAGTAAACGCCGGTTTCGAAGGAGCCGTGGGGTGTCATTTCCATGCCGACATGGGCATTCCGGATCAGCATGGCGGCCTTTCTGCCATGCTCCGGGTAGCTGGCGGCCCCGAATCTCAGGTTGGGTTCGATGGCAAGATGATCCAGTAACACCGGGTCGGCCAGCCGTTTGAGCGCCTCGTTCAGGGTCTGGAAGTCGCCACCGGCTTTGCTGACATTGACGAGCAAGCCGAAACTGTCTCCCGAGAGCTGGTACACGCGTTCTTGCCGGCCCTGATTGTCACGGGTTGGGTGGACCATCGGCAGGCTTTCGGCCAGTTCGGTCATTTGCTCCGCCTTGCGCTTTAGCAAGCGCTCACTTCGCTCCAGGCCGAGCGTGCGGTTGATTTCCTTCAGCCGTGACACCCGGGCCACGCCGACCATGTAGCGCCCATCGGGGTTGCGTTCCAGTTGCTCGTCGACCATCCGTTCGAATCGGTTCCGGTTGGGCAGGCCGGTAACCGGATCATGGGTGAGTGCCTCATTCAGTCGGTCCTGGACCTCGCTGCGGGCTTTTTCTTTTTGAAGGTTATCGGCCTGGGCCTGTATTTTCTGTTCCCGCTCACGGTAAAGCCGATCAGCAAGTGCGAGGGTCAGTATGAACGCCTCAAGCCCCGAGCCGATCTGCATGGCGTATTCGGTGAAGAAATTCTCCGGCAGCAGACCAAGCGCCAGGCCGGCGGTTGCAGAAACGCCCAAGGCAAGTGGCGACCAGGCGATGGTGAAAAAGACACCTGCTCGAACACCGGCCGCCCAGGCGATGGGCCCGGCCACCAACAACAGTGAGAAAAAGATAAAAGCGGAGACCGCTGCGATTCGGACTCCAGTCTCATAGTCGAGCAAGGGCGCGCTCAGGAAAAACACAATCTCGAAGGCCAGCATTCCCAGTAACACCCGTCGCAAACGTGGGCTGTGGGAGCGTATTTTCAGGAACTCCATGCAGAAGAGAATCGAGAATATGGCCAGGAAGGGTGTGGACAGCAACAGCACATGGGTATGGAGAAACGGGGCGTTCGGGTAGAGATGCTGAAGGGTGAAACCCCGGAAGGAGGCAAAGAACACGAGGTAGCCGAAAATGGCCAGAGCGTAGAACAGGTACAGCTTTTCCTGCAGTGTGAGGAACACGGCCAGATTGATCAGGATAATGACCGTCAGGCTGCCGTAGTAGAAGAAATGCAGTTTCTCTTCAATGGCAACGGCTTCATAGAAGTCCTTTTGGCGCCAGAGTCGCAGGGGCACTACCATGGAACCCGCAGTGGCTACGCGGATATAGAGGGTTTTGGTGGTGTCCTGCGCAAGCTGAAATCGCAGCAGCATATTGGGGTGGTCGACATCCCTCGGATAAAACGGGCGGGTATCGCCGGTTCTGAATTCGCGGAGCAGGGTGTTTCCGGAGAACTCGTGGAACACGACGTCATCGAGCTGGGGGTAGGCAAGCTCGGCGATCAGAAGCTGGTCCTGGCCGGTCTGGTTCTGTACCGATAGCCGAAGCCAGTAGGCGGAGCCGGTAATACCGAATGAGGCCTTGCCCGAGGGTTTGAGCTGCCATTCTGACTCGGGAATTGTCAGGACTTCGTCTATCCCTGCATCGGCGCCTGGGTCTTCCCAGTACTGAAAATGGCTTTCGATGGGCGCATCCGGGGTAATAGTGATCGTGCCTGAGTTTGCGCTGGCAAGTTGCAGGGCGCAGGAAGCCAGAATCGGAATAAAGAAACGCAGAGCTTTGTTAAGGATCACGAACAGCAAACCCCGTTTGGTGGCCGTCAGACTTTTCTTGCTATCGCATCATTCAGCTTACTCGCCTTTCCCCGGCAAGAAAGCCGGAATCCGATATTTAACGTCGTGATTTGCGCCACATCACCAAGTTTCTGGTGCCCTTCCTTTGTTAAGACCCCATAGAGGGGCGGCGGCCGGTTCAGCGGATAGGAGCCGCTGCCTTGGCGCCCGGCAGGGACTGTGTCTACGCCAGGACGACCCTGATAGGCACAGCCTATCTTTGGCTTGGAAATTATCAATTTTATTCGGTCGTCAAATCTCCGTATTGTTCGCGGCGTATATTCAGTAACGTATGAATCCATCAACAAGGAGTTAGCTTTAATGGGCATCATTAACAGCGAGATCAAGCCGTTCAACGCCACCGCCTTTAAGCAGGGCGAGTTTGTTGAGATCAGTGAAGCAGACGTCAAAGGCAAGTGGGCTGTATTTTTCTTCTACCCGGCAGACTTCACGTTCGTTTGCCCGACCGAGCTGGGCGACGTTGCAGACAAGTACGAAGAGCTGCAGAAGCTGGGCGTTGAAGTGTTCTCCGTGTCTACCGACACCCACTTCACCCACAAGGCATGGCACGACAGCTCCGAGACCATCGGCAAGATCAACTACTACATGGTGGGCGACCAGACCGGCACCATCACCAACAACTTCGGTGTGATGCGTGAAGGCCAGGGCCTGGCAGACCGCGCGACCTTCCTGGTCGACCCGGATGGCGTTATCCAGGCCATGGAAATCACTGCTGAAGGTATCGGCCGTGACGCCGACGACCTGATGCGCAAGGTTAAAGCGGCCCAGTACGTTCGCAACCATCCCGGCGAAGTGTGCCCGGCCAAGTGGAAAGAAGGCGAAGCAACTCTGGCCCCGTCCCTGGACCTGGTTGGCAAGATCTGAGTTTCTCCCTCAAGGGAAGCTTACGGACAAAAAACCCCGGATTTTCCGGGGTTTTTTGTATCTGCAAAAAGGTTTGCTCAGAGCGCGTCGAGAATGGTTTCGGCGCTGGTCTGGTCCAGGCCCTGGGCATCGATGTTGAGCAGTTCCACCTTGCCGTCATTGACAATCATGGCGTAACGCTGGCTGCGGATGCCCATCTGGCTCGCGGTCCGGTCCTGGGTCAGGCCGATGGCCCTGGCGAACTCTCCCAGGCCATCGGCCAGCATGGTGATGTCGTCTGCGTTATGGGCTTTACCCCAGGCGTCCATCACGAAGGTGTCGTTGACGGACGTGCAAATGATGCTGTCGACGCCTTTGGTGCGAAGCTTGTCGGCGTTTACTACGAAGCCGGGCAGATGGGCCGCCGAACAGGTGGGCGTGAAGGCTCCTGGTACGGCGAACAGCACCACTTTTTTGCCGGCAAAGAGGTCACCGGTGCGAATCTTCTCGGGGCCACTGGTACCCATCACCTGAAGCTCGATGTCTGGCAGGGTATCACCGGGCTGGATCGGCATTGCTCACACCTCCGTTGTTGTCGTTATTGAAGTAGTTCGCGCCACGGGCTTTGAGGCGATAGAACTCCTCAATGACGCCGGCCATGGCCTCCGCGCAATAAGGCCGAAGGCCGCTGAGAACCAGGCGTTTGGTGACTTCGCCCACGGTTTTGCCGTCTGCGGTCAGCTGGTACTCAAGGAGAACGTTGCCCCGCTTTCCGGCTGCATCCAGGGTCGCGTTGTGCAGCTCAAGGCCCGGCGACGGCAGATCCAGGTTGTCCAGGGCCACGCTCATGCTCTCGTACATCACCATCGGGCGGTCGGGATTGAACATCACCCCATTAGACTCCATTAACGGCTTCAGGGTATGGGGGAAGTTCTTGCCGGAGGCCGCCACGTAGGTGCGGGTGATGTCTTTAATCAGTTGCTCGTCCTGGGTCCGGGCGCCACTGCGGACCACTTCAATGTAGACTTTTCCCGCATCATCGCAGACCTCAATGGCGTCCTCGGTCTCCACGAACTTGAGCGGTACACCCTCGCCGAGCAGGCTGCGGAACCGGAAGGTCATGTTTTCCGAGAGCCCGAAGCGCGCCAGAATAAGGGCGAAGAGCAGGTCCCCGGGGACGCAGAAGCGGCGGGCATCCGGATCGTGGATGGGGTTGAAGTCCCCGGCAATCTCCTTGGCGAACTGACTGGCCTGCAGGGCCGAGATGATTACGTGTCCGTCCTGGACGGAGTGGAAACGGTCTAGAAACATGCGTTGCCTATTCTGGTGCCTGAGAGTGATGTTGCGACGTCCTTGTAACATGATACGTCGACAGGCTTCGGGTGGATATGCGCTATTGGTCAAGCCCCCGGAGACCTTCAATAAATCAGCATAGCAAAGTTCTATCAAACAGTTTGTGGCAATTAATTTGAGCGTACGCTTGCCACGCCGTATTGTTGCGCCATCTTCGCTTAGCGACCCGTTTTAAATTCAGATGCTTAGTTTCAACCTCTAAAGGAGAAGCAGGAATATGTTGGATGCCAATATCAAGGAACAACTGACGGCGTACATGGACAAGCTGCAGCAGCCGATCGAGCTGGTGGCAGCTTACGACGACAGCAAGAAGTCCCAGGAACTTCAGGAGCTGCTGGAAGAGCTGGAACCGATGTCTTCCAAAATCAGCCTGCGCACCGAAGAATCCGATGGTGTGCGTCGTCCTTCCTTCGCCATCAACCGTGTGGGTACCGATATTGGCGTTCGTTTTGCCGGCATTCCCATGGGCCACGAGTTCACCTCGCTGGTTCTGGCGCTGCTGCAGGTGGGTGGGCACCCGTCCAAGGCTTCCCAGGAGGTGATTGAGCAGATTCAGTCACTGGAAGGCAAGTTCGAGTTTGAAACCTATTTCTCCCTGTCCTGCCAGAACTGCCCGGATGTGGTTCAGGCCCTGAACCTGATGAGCGTGCTGAACCCGGATATCAAGCACACCTCCATCGACGGTGCCCTGTTCCAGGACGAAGTGGAGCAGCGGGAAGTGATGGCGGTGCCCAGCGTTTACCTGAATGGTGAGCCCTGGGGTCAGGGCCGGATGACGCTGGAAGAGATCGTTGCCAGGCTGGACACCAGCTCCAGCGAAAAAGAGGCCGAAAAAATCAATCAGAAAGACACCTTTGAGGTTCTGGTGATTGGTGGTGGCCCTGCCGGTGCCTCTGCCGCCATTTACGCTGCCCGCAAAGGCATCTCTACCGGTATTGCCGCCGAGCGTTTTGGTGGCCAGGTGGCCGACACCATGGGCATCGAAAACCTGATCTCCGTGCCTTACACCGAGGGCCCGAAGCTGGTGGCGGCCATGGAGCAGCACGTGAAAGAGTATGACGTCGATATCATGAACATGCAGCGCGCCGAGAAGCTGATCCCGGCCTCACGCCCGGGCATGCCCCACGAGATTCGACTGGAAAATGGCGCGACCCTCAAGGCACGCAGCCTGGTGCTGTCCACCGGTGCCCGCTGGCGCCAGATGGGCGTGCCGGGCGAAGCGGAATACCGCAACAAGGGCGTCGCCTATTGCCCGCACTGTGACGGCCCCCTGTTCAAGGGCAAGCGTGTTGCCGTGATCGGTGGTGGTAATTCCGGTGTAGAGGCAGCCATCGACCTGGCCGGTATCGTTGGCCACGTGACTCTGATCGAGTTCGGTTCCGGGATGCGCGCGGATGACGTATTGCAGAAGAAACTGCGCAGCCTGAAGAATGTGGAAATCATCACTTCCGGACAGACCACTGAAATTACTGGTGAGAACGGTAAGGTCAACGGCCTGAACTATACGGATCGCAACTCCGGCGAGCAGCACCACGTCGCGTTGGAAGGTGTGTTCGTGCAAATCGGCCTGGTTCCGAACACTGAGTGGCTGAAGGGCGATATTGAGTTGAGCCAGCATGGTGAGATCATCGTTAATGATCGCAACGAGACCTCCATTCCGGGGATCTTTGCCGCCGGCGACGCCACCACCGTGCCCTACAAGCAGATCGTGATTTCCATGGGCGAGGGTTCCAAGGCAGCTCTGAGCGCCTTCGACTTCCTGATCCGCAATTCCGTGGATGACAGCGAGAGCGAAGCGGCGTAAACGAAAACTGAGATGTCGGTTTCTCTTCCCTGCTTGCCTGTGAGCTGGCTGCCAGGTAGCTTATCCTCCTGAACGCCAGTCATGCCGGATCATCCAGGGGATGAGTAACTATATGATGTTCCGTACAGCCCTGACAGCCGTGAGGACAGGCCAGACTACCTGCTGTTCATTTGCAGGGAGCTTGTCACCACCCAAATGCTGACACGTGCGAATGATCTGGGAGTAAAAGTTTTCACCTTCAATACCGATGTGCCTGCCGATACCAGGGTTGCGGTCGGCCTGCCCAGAGAGACCTTGCCAAACTGGATCGGGCATATGGCGCCAGATAACGTCGGTGCCGGTCGCACCCTGACAGCACTCCTTGAGCAACGAGCCGAGCGACTGGATTTAGGCGAGCCGGGGCAGCCGTTGCCAATGATCGCCCTGTCCGGAACCCTGGATTCATCTGCAGCAAAGGACCGGAACCGGGGGCTCGAAGCCGCTGTAGATGACAAGAGTAGCGAGATTCTGCAACTGGTGTATGCCGATTGGAGCGATCGGCTGGCGAAAGAAAAATCGTTGGTACTGCTGAAACGATACCCACAGGTTGCCTCCATCTGGAGTGCCAGTGACGGCATGGCCATGGGGGCCATTGAAGCGGCAAAAATGCACGGCAAGCAACCAGGACAAGACGTTGTAGTCGGTGGGGTGGATTGGGAGCCCCGGGCTCTGGATGCAATACGCCGTGGAGAGCTTGCCACCAGTCTGGGGCGCCACTTCATGGGGGGAGGTCTGGCTCTGCTGTTACTGCACGATTTTCATCATGGTTACGACTTCGCGAAGGGGGTGTCTTCCGCTTCTTTGAGCTACCAGCTTAAGCCGGCCACTGAGGATAATATTCACAAGGTTGAACGGATTTTGGATCCGGAAAACTGGCGGCAGTTGGACTTCCGGCGTTTCAGCCGTGCCCATAGTCTGGCAGAGCCCGAACTATCCCTGAATGCTGATCAGCTTATGGATCGCTTCACATCGGTGCTCTCGGAGGAGAAGGGCGGCGGGCAGGTCGTTAGCAACCGATAGCTACTCCAGATCCGCTTCCAGACTACCTGCTTCAGAAAGAGAAGGTTCTTCCCCTCCCGATTCCGTAAAAAGATGGGGGTAGGCGTTCCGTATACCCGCCACGATAAAGGCGTGGGGCACGTCCTCGAACAGGCCGTGGTCGTTGACGTATTCCATGTGGGCCTCACCGGATTCTGTGTACTCCTGGAAGATCGAATCGTGAAGGCCATCAAACTCCAGAGGCTCCACATTCATCAGTTCACAGAGTTGCCGGTTGAAGGCCGGGGTGGCCTTCAACCATTTACCGTTCAGGTATAACTCGATAAACCCGTGCATGCGGAAAATGTCCGACTGCAGCCATTCGATCAGCCTGGGGCTGGACAGATGGTTGCGCACATCCGCCAGGCCCAGCCGGCTGGGGATGCCAATGGAGCGGGCAGCGGCACCCAGCAGAACCGCCTTGGGAATGCAGTAGGATTCGCCGGCTTCCAGGGCGTAGCTGGCGCTGAAGGTGTTCGGGGCGGTCCGGAACACGTAGGGGTTGTAGCTGATACTGTCCCGTACCGAGAGGTAGAGTGCCTTGATCTGCGCCAGCGGGTCGTCAGGCGCTCCCTCCAGCTGTGCTTCAATCCAGGCCTTCAGCTGGGGCTGGTCGTAGTCAAAGAAGGTGGTTGGCTGGAGATAGGGTTCCATAATCAAAAGTCCGGTATCGGTATCAGCCCCTGATCGTCACCAAATCCCCGCCGACAGGCAATGGCGGTATCCGCCAGAACGATTGCCGAAATAGCTCATTGCTCTGGTGCTGGCGGTTTACTGGCCGCGCATTAGTTCGTAGGTGCACATGTTTACCGCCGAGGCCAGGTTCAGGGAGTCGATCTGGCCCCGACCGTGAATGGTATAGGGCGCCGCCTGAAGCTCAGCCAGTGCGTCCCGTGGCACGCCCCGAGCTTCGTTGCCAAACAGGTAACAGTCGTGCTGCCGGAAGGCTTCCGACATCATCGAGTCGCCATTCAGGTCGAGGCAGGCAAGGCTTTGGTACCGGCCGGACAGGCTGGCCAGGGTAACCTCGGTTTCCAGGGAAACGTGGAAGAGCGCCCCCATGCTGGCGCGAACCACTTTCGGGTTGTAGGGATCCACACTGCCCGGGCTCAGCAGGCACCGGAAACCGCCAAACCAGGCGAGGGACCGCAATATCGTGCCCAGATTGCCCGGATCCTGAACCTCGTGCAGGTAAATGGCTTTTTCGCCGGGTTCCGGCTCAGGAGGGCTGTCCGGCATGGGGACCACGGCCAGAATTCCCTGTGGTGTGCGGGTATCGGCGAGCTGTGCCATCTGGCGGTCGTTGATGAGATGGGTTTTGAACGGGCTTTGCCAGTGCCCGTAGGCACCGGTCACATACAACTCCGAGGCCTGCAGCGCTGGCTGGCGGGTAGCTGCTTCCTGCAGCTCGAGCACCAGGTGCTCCCCCTCGACCAGGTAGTGACCGAGTGACTGGCGGTATTTTTTCTGTTGCAGTTTCCTTATATCAGCCAGATTCACGCGGGGGTTCCCTCACTGTCCTGGAGGTCTTCCAGCATGGCCTGAGCCAGAGCCTCGGCGACCTTGATGCCATCCACTCCGGCCGAGAGAATACCTCCGGCATAGCCTGCACCTTCGCCTGCCGGATAGAGCCCGCGGGTATTCAGGCTCTGAAGGCTTACCCGGTCCCGGGTGATTCGCACCGGCGAGGAGGTGCGGGTTTCAATGCCGGTCAGGATGGCGTCGTGCCGGTCAAAGCCCCGGATCTGCTTGCCAAAGGCCGGCAGGGCCTCGCGGATGGCTTCGATGGCGTAGGGCGGCAAGGCAGGCGCGAGGTCGCCCAGTTTGATGCCGGGCTTGTAGGAAGGCTCGACCTCGCCCAGTTCGGTGGAGGGTTTGCCTTTGATGAAATCACCCACCAGTTGGGCTGGCGCGCAGTAATCGTTGCCGCCCAGCGTGTAGGCCCGGGATTCCAGGGCCTCCTGAAGGTCGATACCGGCCAGCGGGCCGCCCGGGAAGTCTTCCTCCGGGTGAATGGCCACAACAATACCGGCATTGGCGTTGCGCTCGTTGCGGGAATACTGGCTCATGCCGTTGGTGACCACTCGGCCCGGTTCGGAGGTTGCTGCCACCACCGTGCCGCCCGGGCACATGCAGAAACTGTAGACAGCGCGCCCGTTGCTGGCGTGGTACACCAGTTTGTAGTCTGCCGCGCCCAGGGCCGGGTGGCCGGCGTATTTGCCAAGGCGGGCAGTGTCGATGAGCGATTGCGGGTGTTCAATGCGAAAGCCGACTGCGAAGGGTTTGGCCTCGATAAAGACATCATTACGCTGGAGCATGCGGAAGGTCTCCCGAGCGCTGTGGCCGAGGGCGAGCACCACATAACGGCTGTCGAGGCGTTCGCCACTGGCCAGTTCCACACCCTCGACCCGGCCGTTGCGGATGCGCAGGTCGGTAACCTTGCTTTCAAAACGGATTTCTCCGCCGAGGCGGATGATTTCCTCGCGCATGGCAGACACCACGCCGGTCAGCCGGAAGGTGCCGATATGGGGCTTGCTGAGGTACAGGATTTCGTCCGGTGCGCCGGCCCGGACAAACTCATGCATTACCTTGCGGCCGTAGAACTTCGGGTCCTTGATCTGGCTGTACAGTTTGCCGTCCGAGAACAGGCCGGCACCGCCTTCACCGAACTGCACGTTGGATTCCGGAGACAGCTGCTTGTTCCGCCACAGGGCCCAGGTGTCTCTGGTGCGGCGCCGCACGTCCTTGCCACGTTCCAGCACAATTGGGCGGAACCCCATCTGGGCCAGAAGCAGCGCGGCAAACAGACCACAGGGCCCGAAACCGATTACAATCGGACGCTCGGTGAGACCGGCGGGTGCCTGTGCGACCGGGTGATAGTCGGTATCGGGTGCCGGGCGTACGTGCTGGTCTTTTTCAAAACGGGCGAGGATGGCTTCTTCGTTTCGGGCGCGCAGATCTATGATGTAAACGAACTTGATTTCGGAGTTTTTCTTGCGGGCGTCGTAGCTGCGTTTGAACACGACAAAGTCGGTCAGATCGGCATCGCGAATGCCCAGCCGTTCGACAATGGCAGCACGCAGGGCGCTTTCCGGATGGTCCAGGGGCAGCGCCAGTTCAGTAAGGCGGATCATAGTCAGTCCTGCCCGGCTCTTGCCGCTAATGGAGTGGACGTTGCCGGGTAAAGAGGAATCGGAGAATGTTGGGTGAATTGTACGTGTGCCCGCCCCGGTTGTCAGGATTTTGCCGCAGGCGGGCCCGGCACGTACAATTGGCGCAGGCTTTCCCGTTTGATGAGTCCCTATGGCCCGATCCAAAAGCAGTAACCGCTGGCTTGAAGAGCATGTGAACGACCCCTTCGTGAAGCAGGCGCAGGTGGACGGCTACCGCTCCCGTGCCAGTTACAAGCTCCTTGAAATCAACAGGAAGGACCGGCTGATCCGCCCCAGCATGGTGATCATGGACCTCGGCTCGGCACCGGGCGGCTGGTCTCAGGTGGCGGCAAATCTGGTGGGCCATAAGGGCCGCGTGATTGCCTCTGACATTCTGCCCATGGATGCCATTGCCGGTGTGGAATTCATTCAGGGGGACTTCACCGAGAATGATGTGTTTGAGGCCATCATGGCCACCCTGGGTAATGACCCCGTGGACCTGGTGATTTCCGACATGGCACCCAACATCAGTGGGGTCACCGTAGCCGATCAGGCTTCGTCCATGTATCTGGTAGAACTGGCGCTGGACATGGCCTGTCAGGTGCTCAAGCCCAAAGGCAGCTTCCTCGCCAAGGTGTTTCAGGGTGAGGGTTATGACGAGTATCTGAAATCAGTACGCGCTGTGTTCGACAAGGTCGTGGTACGCAAGCCCGACTCCTCCCGTGCCCGCTCCCGGGAAGTCTACGTCCTGGGCAAGGGCTTCAAGGGCTGACTCAGCCTGTTGCCCTTTCGAAACCCTGCATCCAGGAAGGCGACATAGTTGTCGGTGTGCACCCGGCACTCCGTGGCTCAATTGCGATAATTGTGGCAGGCTGAAGCCTTTTTCAGGGAGAGGGGATGACCGTTATGACGCTGCAAGATTTGCTGGGTACCGAGTTGCCGATCATTCAGGCACCCATGGCGGGTGTTCAGGGAAGTGATCTGGCTCTGGCGGTATCAAACGCTGGCGGACTGGGTTCGCTGCCCTGTGCCATGCTGGGCCCCGGGGCGCTCAGATCCGAGCTGGAGGCCCTGCGGGCCGGTACCGACAAACCCTTCAACGTCAATTTCTTCGCCCATACCTCGCCAGTACCGAGCGACGCCCGGGAACAGGCCTGGCGGGAGGCGTTGTCCCCTTACTACAGCGCGTTCGGTATTGACCCCCAGACCATTCCTGCCGGGGGTGGCCGCACGCCTTTCAGCGCGGAAGCCGCTGCTCTGGTAGAGGAGTTCCGGCCGGCGGTGGTGAGTTTCCATTTCGGGCTACCGGATGCCACATTGCTGCAACGGGTCAAGGCGGCCGGCGCGAAGGTATTGTCGACAGCTACGACGGTTGAAGAAGCGCTTTGGCTGGAGCAGCAAGGGGCAGACGCCATCATCGCCCAGGGGCTGGAAGCCGGTGGCCATCGCGGTATTTTCCTGACCAGGGACATGTCCACGCAGATGGGCACCTTTGCCCTGCTACCCCAGGTGGTGGGCGCAGTAAAGGTTCCGGTAATCGCAGCAGGCGGCATTGCCGACGCCGGTGGTATTCGTGCGGCCATGGATCTGGGGGCGGTAGGCGTTCAGCTCGGGACCGCTTTCCTGCTGTGCCCGGAGGCTACCACCAGGCCCATTCACCGGGAGGCACTGAAAAGCCCGCAAGTCCGCCACACCGCTATCACCAACCTGTTTTCCGGCGGCCCGGCGCGGGGCATCATGAACCGAGTGATGCGGGAGTTGGGGCCGGTCGCAGAGGTGGCGCCTGAATTCCCGCTGGCGACCTCGGCCATCGCTCCGCTCCGGGCGGCGGCTGAAGCCAAAGGCTCCGGTGATTTCACCCCCCTGTGGTCGGGACAGAACGCCAGCGGCTGCCGGGAGATTCCCGCCGGGCAGCTGATCCGGCAGCTCGCCGGCGAGCTATGACTGATCTGATCGCAGAACTGTCCCTGGCCGAGGGGCTGGGCCAGCTTTTTTGGCCTGGTTGCCTGGGTTACCTGGAAATCGATCACGGACGTCTTTCCGAGCACTGCGCCCCCGGGTCAGACGACTGACTGAAACAACCAGGGTCCGAGACCACTTTGGCCAATTTCCGCATAGCCCGGCCTGAGCTATCTTGATTGCAGACCATTGATTACCAAAAGCGGACTGGAATCCGAGAGGGCAGGTAATGGGCAAGCAGCATTTCGATGTACTGATCATCGGCGCCGGCGTTTCCGGCATTGGCATGGCGTGTCACCTGAAGCGTGAGTGCCCGGGCAAGTCGTTTGCCATCCTGGAGCGCCGGCAGTCCCTGGGTGGCACCTGGGATCTGTTCCGTTATCCCGGTATCCGGTCCGATTCGGACATGTTCACTTTCGGCTACGACTTCCGGCCCTGGACCGGCGGCAAGGTGCTGGCGGACGGTGCCTCCATCAAGGATTATGTGCGCGAGACGGCCAGAGAGCATGATGTTGAGCGCCACATCCGCTACGGACTGGCGGTGAAAACGGCAGACTGGTCCGGTATGGACAAGTGCTGGAAGCTCTCCGCCCGCAATGAAGCTACCGGTGAAACCGCAACCTTCACCGCCAGTTTCCTGATCGGTTGTACCGGCTATTACAACTATGACCAGGGCTATAAACCGGATTTTCCGGGTGAGAACGATTTCCGCGGCCGGATTGTGCACCCGCAACACTGGCCGGAAGATCTCGATTACACCGGCAGGAAGGTGGTGGTAATCGGCAGTGGTGCAACCGCCATTACCCTGGTGCCGACCATGGCGGAGAAGGCCGCCCATGTCACCATGCTTCAGCGCTCGCCCACCTACCTGATATCCTTGCCATCGACCGACAAGGTTACCCTGGCCCTGCAGAAGTTTTTGCCAGAGAAGACCGCTTACCGGCTTACCCGGGCCCGGAATATTGCGATTTCCCGTTTTCTTTACCTGCGTTCCAGAAAAAGCCCCCGGTTCATGCGGCGCCTGTTTCTCGGAATTATCAAGCGGCAGGTGGCCGGAAGGGCCGACATGCGGCACTTTACACCGGACTACAACCCGTGGGACCAGCGCCTGTGCGTGGTGAAGGACGGGGATCTGTTCCAGGCAATGAAAGCCGGCAGGGCATCTATCGCCACTGATCACATTGAGTGTTTCACCGAAACCGGGATCCGCCTGAAATCCGGTGAAGAGCTTGAGGCAGACATCATCATCCCGGCCACCGGCCTTGATATCCAGATGCTGGGAGGCATTCGGCCGACAGTGGATGGCCAGGAAGTGGTGATGAAAGACAAGGTCATCTACAAGAACGTGATGGTGGAGGGCGTCCCCAACGCCGGCATGATCTTCGGCTACACCAATATTTCCTGGACCCTGAAGGTGGATGTTGCGGCGGAATACCTGTGCCGCCTGATGAATCTGATGGACAGACAGGGTTACCGAACCGTGGTTGCCAGGGATACGGAAAACAGCCGTGCCGAAGACACCATCCTTGGTTCCCTCAACTCCGGCTACATTCGCCGCGCGGCCGACCGCTTGCCTCGCCAGGGCACCCATGGTCCCTGGAAATCTTCACAGAATTATCTGGAGGATGTGAAAATCCTGCGTTTCGAGCCGATTGAAGACGGCTATCTGGAGTTCGACGGCACACGAACCCCTGCCAGAGCGAGTGAATCCAGTGGCTGCCTGCGACCAATCCGCTCGGCTCTGTTTGGGGCCTGATCAGTCAACGGCGGAATGAATCACTTCCCGGCGTACCGCGGCCAGATGTCCTATGCTCAAACTGTCATCACAAGCTTTGGAGGATACTATGCGCTGCATTCTGAAATCGGTTCTGGTGGTTTCGACCCTGTTTTTTGCCACCCTGACCCTGGGTGCTGAAGGTCTGGTAACCGTCAAAAGCAGTCACGACGTCAAGGCCACGGTGGACAAACTTGAGTCCGTATTGAAGGACAAGGGCATGACCGTAATGGCCCGTGTGAATCATCAGCAAGGCGCCAAGAAGGCAGGGCTGGAGCTTCGCCCGACCGAAGTGCTGATTTTCGGAAACCCCAAAGTCGGCACGCCGCTGATGCAGTGTGCCCAGAGCGTGGCCATTGATCTGCCTCAGAAAGCGCTGATCTGGGAAGATGAAAATGGCGATACCTGGCTGGCTTACAATGATCTGGACTACCTGAAGTCCCGCCACGGTATCGAGGGTTGTGACGAGGTGCTTGAAAAGGTGAGTGGCGCCCTGGCCGCATTCGCCAAAGCCGCCACGGAATGATCCTTCGCACCCTACATTGTTAGATTGTTACGACTGGATAATGGCGAGCCTGATGGTTTCATCCTCCACGCTTTGGCTGGCGTCGAAGCGTTCAAGGCCTTGGGCCAGGCTGGCTCTGGAAAGTTCGCCCATATGGCTGTCCACCAGTTTGCCCTGGGCATTGTAGAACAGAGTGGTTGGAAGACCCTGGCTGCCGATGGCCCGGGCCAGCCCTCCCTGGCGGTCGCTGAGCACATGGTTCAGATTGAGGTTCTGTTGGCTGAGAAACCGGCTAATGGTCTCAGGGTGCTCACCCTGGTTGGCAAAGACAAAGTTGACCCCGGGGTAGCGGTTCTGGGCATCTTCCAGAACCGGCATTTCGCGAATGCAGGGAGGGCACCAGGTTGCCCAGAGATTAACCACCGTGGGTTGCCCCCGGGCAAGGGAGTCCAGACTGACCGGTTGCTCGTTCAGGTTGGTCAGGGCTACGTCGGGCAGGCCCTGGGTCTGGTCATCAATCAGGGCAATCACTCCGGTTGTGAAGCCCCAGATCAACAGGCCCGAGGCCACAGCGAACCCCAGTGGCCGGCGGATGTTGGTGCGGCGCCAGAGAAGGTAGCCGGTGAAAATCAGTGCTACCACGAGGCCGGATACCAGATCGAAGCCGCCATCACGAATGTCGATAATGCCCAGCCAGTCGTCCTGATAGTGTTCAAAGTAACGGACTACAAAGCCAAGGCGGGCGCCCACCATGGCAGCGAGGAAAATATCGGCAAGGGGACCGGCGATCGGGAGCTTTTCCTTGCGGCCGGCCAATGCTCCGACAATCAGGGCCACGATAAACGCCAGAAGCAGTAACAGATGTCCTATGGAAAGGCTGAAAGGGCCAACACCTACACTGAGCATGACTTCTCCGGTCATCGGGTGGTTTTCGTTGCGGCAAGGCGACTAGTGTCCCGTCTGGCTAATTCGCTAACCTACTGCGCAGCGCCCTTCGGGAGCCACTGAGGGCCTTGATAGCCGCGTTGCGCCGCCTCGATTTGGAACCACCAAACCTTCATCACCGCGCCTTGCTCTTAAGGCCCTCAGTGGCTCAGTAGGTTAGCGAATTAGCCAGACGGGGCACTGTGACCACTGACATAGGCGTGAGTTCCATCTTTCTGCTTTTCGCTGAAAAATAAAGAGCCTGCTAACTAAAAGCATCTATGGCTATTTCGAAGGTCCTCTGTTACTGTGCCCGCATCCTGCCTCTAGGGATTCCGCAGTTCAAGGCTTTAAGCCCGTGCGACCTTTCCATACGACCTGTCAGAGGACGTCACCCCGATACCGGCGCGTGACTGTAGTCGTCTTTTATTCCATGAATGTTCATGGTATCTGCCCGCATTCGCCGAAACCGGTGTTCGTGGAGGCAGAACAATCAAGAGTTGATTCTATATGAGTTTTTCTTCACTCGGTTTGTCCGAGCAGCTGGTCCGTGCCACCACCGATCAGGGTTATGAAACACCGTCCCCAATTCAGGCCCAGGCCATCCCCGCCGTTCTTTCCGGCCGGGATGTGATGGCTGCCGCCCAGACTGGCACCGGCAAAACCGCCGGTTTCACCCTGCCGCTGTTGCAGCGTCTTGGCGAAACCTCCCGTACCGGCAAGGGGCCCCGTGCCCTGATCCTCACGCCGACCCGGGAGTTGGCGGCACAGGTTCACGACAGCGTGAATCTTTACAGCAAATACGTTCCTACCAAGGCCGCTGTGGTTTTCGGTGGTGTGAAAATCAATCCGCAGATGATGAAGCTGCGCAAGGGTCTGGACGTATTGGTGGCAACACCGGGCCGGCTGATGGACCTGTATCAGCAAAACGCTGTGCGCTTCAACGAAGTGGAAATTCTGGTGCTGGACGAAGCCGACCGAATGCTGGACATGGGCTTTATCCGCGACATCCGCAAGATTCTTGCGCTGTTGCCGGCCAAGCGCCAGAACCTGCTGTTCTCCGCCACCTTCTCTAACGAGATCCGTACTCTTGCGGAAGGCCTGCTGGATAACCCGGTGCAGGTGGAAGTAGCGGCCCGTAACACCGCTGCGGAAAACATCAGGCAGTCTGTCTACCCGGTGGATCAGAGCCAGAAAACGGCGCTGCTGAGCAAGCTGGTACGTGACAATAGCTGGGACCAGGTACTGGTCTTTACCCGTACCAAGCACGGCGCCAACCGCCTGACCCAGAAGCTGGAGAAGGACGGTATTACCGCCGCCGCCATTCACGGCAACAAGTCGCAGGGTGCCCGCACCCGTGCGCTGGCTGACTTCAAGGCCGGCGAAGTGCGTGTGCTGGTGGCGACGGACATCGCAGCCCGTGGTCTGGACATCAAGCAACTGCCCCAGGTAGTGAACTTTGAACTGCCCAACGTACCGGAAGATTACGTGCACCGTATCGGCCGTACCGGCCGTGCTGGTGAGAGCGGTCATGCGTTGTCACTGGTGAGTGCGGATGAAGGCAAACTACTGACGGGTATCGAACGGCTGATCAAGAAGCAGTTGCCGCGCAAGAGCATGGAAGGCTTCGAGCCCACCAACAACCTGCCGCTGAAGCCCAAGGCCAAGGCAGACCCCAGCCGCGCCCGTACCCGCAGTAGTAACGGCGCTGGCAATGGCCGGCCCGGAGGCAAGCCGAAAAGCTTTGGGGATAAGCCAGGTGGCCGCAGTGGTGGCCGGAGCCAGAATGGCGGCGGTCAGCGAAGCCGCTCAGCCCAGCGCCAGAGTGCCTGAGGCCGGTCAGGACAGTTCAGGAAGGCGGAGCAGATGCTCCGCCTTCCTGTTTCTGGCGGACAAAAAAAGGCGGGGCCGGAGGGCCCCGCACAGGAGAGCGCACCTTTCGCCAGCCCACAGATCATGGAGGCTGGCGGAGGGCACGGGGATCAGAATTTGTAGGACAGGCCGACCATGTAAACCAGGGGATCAATTTCCACATCCACGGTCTGGTTTACAGCTTCAATTTTCGCCTCGGTGTCGATGTCTATCCACCAGACTGCCGCGTTAACACCGATGTTTTCAGTGATCATGTAATCCAGGCCAACCTCCGCAGCCAGGCCGAAGCTGTCATCGAGTTCAATATCGGTGCCTGCAAGAGCGCCAGCGGTTTGTTCATCAAAAAAGATGGTATAGTTCACACCCGCTCCAACATAGGGTTGCAGCTTGCTGCCGCTCGGCATCGGGAAATACTGAAGTGTGATGGTTGGTGGCAGCTGTTTTGTCTCGGCCAGCTTGCCAAGACCAGCCAGATCACCGTCACCTTTAATATCGTGGCTGAAGGGCGTTGCTGCGAGCACGCCCAAACCCAGTTGATCTGTAAGCATATAGCTCAGGGTCAGACCTAGTTGGGTGTTGTTGTCTACGTCAACTCTCGCGTCGGAGCTGAGGTTGGTAATAGGGTCACTCGAAGCGTCTGGTGCAACAGTCACCACGCCAACGCGGCCAATAAAATCACCAGCTTCGTACGCTTGAACAGCCGGCGCCGCAGCCATAACCGCTGCAGCCAGAACACCAAGTTTAAATGTGCGGGACATATCCATCTCCTTAACCTGAATCGTTGATGGCTTCAGATTAGTGGCAGCGGAGAAAGGAAACTTGATTTAGCGCAAGATTGGCCGGGCAGGGGGGCTGGTTTGATCGCAAGATTGACGTAGCTCAAGAAATCGGGCGGCGCCGCGATTACTGCGGAGAGTCAGGCCGAGTTCTTTTTTCGCACTGGCAGGCTTTCTTCCGGAACAAACACATCGCGAATGGACAGGGCTTTGCCATCGGCGTCCTGGACTTCCACCGTGTGTATCGGGCGACCGGTGGCGCGGTCGCGCAGGTCCAGCGGAGCCTCATCCGGGGCGGGGTTCCATTTATCTCCCCACTGGCGCAGGGCAATCACCACCGGGAACAGATCCCGGCCTTTCTCAGTCAGGCGGTATTCAAAGCGGGAGCCGTGTTCGCCCACATCCACCTTGCGCAACACCTCGTTATCCACCAGCCGGGCCAGACGATCGCAGAGGATATTCTTGGCAATGCCCAGTTCCTGCTGGAAGTCCACGAACCGGCGGGTGCCATACATGGCGTGTAGTACGATCAGCAGGGACCACCAGTCACCCACTTCATTGAGGGCACGGGCGACGGAGCAACTGGAGTCATCAAAACGTTTTCTGGCCATGGTGGGAGTGTACTGAATAGGGTTGCATTTTAAAACCAGATTCAATAGGGTTGCTTAACGAAACCAAATTAGTGAGGTTGCACATTACCATGAGTATAAATCTTGGCCCGCTTTTCGAACCGTTTGAACTCCACAACCTCAAGCTGCGTAACCGGGTCGCCATGGCGCCGATGACCCGCAACTTCTCGCCTGATGGTGTTCCGGGCGAGGACGTGGTGGCCTACTACCGTCGGCGTGCCGAGGCCGGCATTGGCCTGATCATTACCGAAGGCACCACGGTGAATCACCCGGCGGCCAGTGGTTACCCTAATGTTCCAGCGTTTCATGGGTCCGACGCCCTTCAAGGCTGGAAAAACGTTGTTGATGCCGTGCACGAGGCGGGGGGCACCATTTTCCCACAGCTCTGGCACGTTGGTGCTGTGCGCAAGGAAGGTACACCTCCGGATCCTTCGGTGCCCGGCTACAGCCCGTCCGGCCTGTTCGCTCCCGGCAAGCCCAACGGCAAAGCCATGACCAAAGAGGATATTGACGATGTGGTCGCCGCCTTTGCCGATGCGGCGCAGGATGCCAAAGCCCTCGGTTTTGACGGTGTAGAGATCCACGGCGCCCATGGTTACCTGCTGGACCAGTTCCTCTGGGAAGGCACCAACCAGCGTGACGACGAATACGGCGGCGGCATGGAGAACCGCCTGCGTTTCGTGGTCGAGGTTGTTGAGGCGGTTCGCCACCGGGTAGGTCCGGACTTCCCGATCATGCTGCGTTTCTCCCAGTGGAAGCAGCAGGATTATGAGGCGAAACTGGTGAACACCCCGGAACAGCTCGAGCAGTTCCTAACGCCCTTGGTGGAAGCCGGTGTGGACATTTTTCACGCCTCCACGCGCCGTTTCTGGGAGCCGGAATTCGAAGGTTCGAACCTGAACCTCGCCGGCTGGACCCAGAAGCTGTCCGGTAAACCGACCATGTCGGTTGGCAGTGTCGGGCTGACGGAAGACTTTATCAGCGGAACCTTTGCCAGCAAGCAGGAAGCCGTTGAGAAGGCCGGCGTCGATGAGCTGGTGGAGCGCATGAACAACCATGAGTTCGAGTTGATTGCCGTGGGTCGTGCGCTTCTGCAGGACCCGGAGTGGCTGGTCAAAGTGAAGGAAGGCCGCCTGAACGAGGTGGAATCCTTCGCCAGGAAGTCCCTCGCCAAGCTTTACTGATCGCCCCTTCGATCAGAACCTGCCGCAGCGCTTTCGGGCCTGCGGCTTTTTTGTGGCCCCCGGCGAACCTGTCGTCTTCGTAATCGCGTCTGAACTGAGACACGTTATGATGGATGAAATTCACCCAAAAGTGAGGGGCCCGTATGTCGATGATTGGTTCGGTTAAAGTACTGTTTGTGGCACTGGTGATGGCGGCGATGGTGGGCTGTGCGACCGTTGGAAAGGATTTTGCCACCCACAACATCGATCAGATACAGGTTGGTGAAACCACAAGGTCAGACATCCAGGAGATGTTCGGCGAGCCCTGGCGCACCGGGATCGAGGACGGCAAACGGACCTGGACCTACGGCAAGTACAAATGGTCGGCCTTCGGTGACGCGGAAACCACCGATCTGGTGGTGCGATTCAACCAGGACGGAACCGTGTCCTCCTACGTTTACAACACCACCGAATAAACTCCGTAGAAAACAGGCGTGGGGCTGTCCTCAGCCCCGCAACCCTCCTACCAGTTTATCGATGCTTTCCTTGGCATCGCCGAACAGCATGCGGGTGTTGTCCCTGAAGAACAGCGGGTTCTCAACACCGGAATAGCCTGTGGCCATGCCCCGCTTGAGAACAACCACCTGCCGGGCTTTCCAGACCTCCAGCACTGGCATGCCGGCAATCGGGCTGCCCGGGTCTTCGGCGGCTGCCGGATTCACCGTGTCGTTGGCGCCAATTACCAGCACCACATCGGTTTCCGGGAAATCGGCGTTGATCTCGTCCATTTCCAGCACAATGTCGTAAGGCACGTGGGCTTCAGCCAGCAGCACGTTCATGTGCCCGGGCAACCGGCCGGCCACCGGGTGGATGCCGAACCGCACGTTCGCGCCCCGCTCCCGGAGTATCTTCGTCATCTCGCTGACGCCATTCTGGGCCTGGGCCACCGCCATGCCGTAACCGGGCACAATAATCACCGAGTCGGCATTGCGCAGTTCTTCACAGACATCATCCACGCTGGATTCATGGACCGTCTGGTCCGAATCGGTCGCGCCCGCGCTGCTGGTGGTCTGGCCGAAGCCGCCAAGAATCACGCTGATGAACGAGCGGTTCATGGCCTTGCACATGATGTAACTGAGGATGGCGCCGCTGCTGCCCACCAGTGCACCGGTCACGATCAGCAGATCGTTGCCCAGCATGAAGCCGATGGACGCCGCTGCCCACCCGGAATAGCTGTTGAGCATGGACACCACCACCGGCATGTCGGCTCCGCCGATGGCCATGATCAGGTGAATACCGAGTACCGAGGCGATGGCGGTCATCAGCACCAGGGCAACGATGCCCAGCGCCATGCTGTCGGTGCCCAGGAACCAGACTCCCAGCAATACGCAGGAGATGATCGCCGCCAGGTTCATCAGGTGGCGGCCGGGCAGGGTCAGGGCCTTGCTGTCGATGCGGCCATCCAGCTTACCGCAGGCCACCAGTGACCCGGTGAAGGTGACGGCACCGATAAAGATGCCCACAAACACTTCCACCAGTTTGATGGTGTGCTCGGCTCCGGACGTTGCGCCCAACGGTTCGATATAGCCGGAGAAGCCCACCAGCACCGCCGACAGCCCGACAAAACTGTGCAGCAGGGCCACCAGTTGCGGCATCTGGGTCATTTCCACCTTGTTGGCGATGGGAATGCCAATGCCGGCGCCCAGCAGCACCGCAATCACGATGGCGATGATGCCGCCATCACCCACGCTGGCGAGGGTGGCCCCCACCGCGATGATGATGCCGGCGACCCCGTAGAGGTTGCCCCGCCGTGCCGATTCCTGGTGGCTGAGGCCGCCCAGGCTGAGGATAAAGCAGATACTTGCGACCACGTAGGCCACGCTCACCAGTCCTGTACTCATATCGGGCGTCTCCTACCTGCGGAACATTTTGAGCATGCGATGGGTGACCCGGAAGCCGCCCCCCACGTTGATGCTGGCAATCAGCACCGCGACAAAGGCCATGATGCCGACGGCAAGGTTCTCCGCCTGGGCCAGGTGCAGCATGGCACCGATTACGATGATGCCGCTGATGGCGTTGGTTACGCTCATCAGGGGGGTGTGCAGGGAGGGTGTCACGTTCCAGATCACCTGCCAGCCGATAAAGCAGGCCAGCACAAACACCGTGAAGTGTTGCAGGAAGCTTTCCGGCGCGTAGGTGCCAACCCCATAGAGCGCCAGCGCTGTTACCACCAGAAGCGTGCTCTTGCCAATCAGGCTGCGACGGTCGGCGTTCTTCTTTGCCGCGGCTTTGTCGGCGGCCGACGGTTCCTCTGTTCCCGGCGGCGGTGCGGAGCTGACGGGCGCCTCCGGCTGGGGTGGCGGCCAGGTAATGCTGTTGTCCCGAACCACGGTCAGGCCCCGGATGACGTCGTCCTCCATATTGACCAGGGGCTTACCGTCTTTCTCCGGGGTCAGTTCGGTGAGCAGGTGCAACAGGTTGGTGGCGTAGAGATCGCTGGCCACCTTGGCCATGCGGCTGGGCAGGTCGGTGTGGCCGATCAGCGTCACGCCGTGGTGATGGGCCACCTTGCCGGGTTCGGTGAGTTCGCAGTTGCCACCGCGCTCGGATGCCAGGTCGACAATCACACTGCCGGGTTTCATGGATTTGACCATATCGGCGGTGATCAGTTTCGGTGCCGGCTTGCCGGGAATCAGCGCGGTGGTGATGATGATGTCCACCTCCTCAGCCTGCTCCGCAAACAGCGCCATCTCCGCCTTGATGAACTCGTCGCTCATCTGCTTGGCGTAGCCGCCGGAACCGCTGCCATCCTCATCGTCGAAATCCAGTACCAGGAACTCGGCACCCATGCTCTCGACCTGTTCCTTCACCTCCAGCCGGGTGTCGAATGCCCGCACGATGGCACCCATGCTGTTGGCGGCACCAATGGCGGCAAGTCCCGCCACGCCGGCGCCAATCACCATGATCTTCGCCGGCGGCACTTTGCCAGCCGCCGTCACCTGGCCGGTAAAGAAACGCCCGAAGTGATTGGCCGCCTCGATTACCGCCCGATAGCCGGCGATGTTCGCCATGGCGCTGAGTGCATCCATCTTCTGGGCCCGGCTGATGCGGGGCAGGCTGTCGATGGCAAACGAGGTAATCTTCTTCGCCGCCAGCTTTTCCAGCAGCTCCGGATTCTGCGCCGGCCAGATATAGCTGACCAGAAACGCCCCTTCCTTCATCAGGTCCACTTCATGCCTGTTCAGGGAAGGGTTTTTCATCGGCGCGCGGACTTTCAGGATGAAATCCGCGTCCTGCCACAGCGACGTGGTATCGACCGCTATGGCCGCGCCCACTTTCTCATAGGCCTCATCGGAGTAATTCGCGGCCTCGCCGGCGCCGCCTTCAACGACCACCTCGTAGCCAAGCCCGATAAGTTTGTGAACGGACGGTGGCGTGGCTGCCACCCGCCGCTCATCCTTGAAAATTTCCCTGGGGATACCGATTTTCATTGTTGGTATGTCCTCCGGATTGCCCGATGAACCAGTTACCTGGATACCTACATACCTACATACTAGTGCAGGTTGCCAGATCTGCCCGAAACTGCCGGTTGATGAAATGCCCGGTTTCCCGCTGTGCCGGTTCTCAATTGTTCAGGCGAACCGTGGGCTGCACCATGGAACAGTATCGCAAGCGCTTCATACGTCCACTTCCTTACGGCAGAAACCGTTGCAGCACGCTATGCTTGCCGGCTTTCTTTGAACCTTGGACTGCCCGGAATGCTTGAGACGTTTTTCTCCACCTTTATCAGCAGTACTGTTCGCTTTTTGTTCCTGCTGGCACCCTTTTTCGTGGTGACCATGTTCCTGGCACTGACCAGAGGATTGCCGGCACCCGAGAAGTCGTCGATCATCCGCCGTGCCTGTGTCTCGGCGTTTGTTCTGGGCGTGACTCTGTTCTTTGCCGGTCCGCTGCTGTTCAGCGCCATTGGTATCACCCTCAACTCCTTCCGGATCGGCGCAGGCAGTTTGCTGTTCCTGACCGCCATCAGTCTGGTCACCAGTGGCACCCGCAATCACGCCACCGGCTTGCCGGATGAAGATCGTGACGACATCGCCGTGGTGCCCCTGGCGATTCCGGTGATGATCGGCCCGGCGACCATTGGTGCGATTCTGGTGTACGGAGCGGAGCTGAAAACCGTCGCCGAAGTGTCCGGTGGGCTTCTCGGGCTGGTGTCCGGGTTGCTGATCCTCGGGGTTCTTTTGCACCTTTCCGGCTATCTGGAAAAGGTTCTGGGCAAGACCGGCCTCAACATTCTCTCGAAAATCAGTGGGCTGATTCTCTCCGCCATGGCTGCTGAAATTGTGCTGACGGGCATTGCGGGATTCATCGCCTCCACCTAGAGTATCGCGAGTCTTTTTTCCGCAGTGGGGTCTGTGATGTCCGCCAACACCATTGAGCATAATCGCAACCGGTACAACTTCTCCGGCGTTGAGTCGATCTGGCTGTTCGGCTACGGCTCGCTGATCTACAAGGTGGATTTCCCGTTCCTGGAGCGGCGCCCGGCCTCGATTCGTGGCTGGGATCGGCGGTTCTGGCAGGGCTCCCACGATCACCGGGGCACGCCGGAAGCGCCGGGCCGGGTGGTGACCCTGGTGGAGAAGCCCGGTGCCGTCTGCAAGGGCATGGCGTTCCGGGTGTCGCCCAATGTCTTCGAGCACCTGGACGTACGGGAAAAGAACGGTTACCTCCGCTTCAGCACTACCCTCACGTTCGAGGACGGCAGCCATGCCGGAGGTCTGGTTTACATTGCTACTGAAGACAACGAAGCCTTCCTCGGCCACGCGCCGGAGGCAGATATCGCCCGTCAGATTGCCTTGGCGACTGGTCCCAGCGGCCCCAATGCGGAGTATCTTCTGAGGCTGGCGGAATCGCTGCGCGCCCTTGGCGCCGATTGTCCCCACACCTTTGCCATTGAATCCCATCTTCGGTCTTCCGCCAGAGGCGCGGATTGGCCGGATCATTCACGACACTCACGTGCTGATTGAATCGTCGCGCCGCTGAGTGGACCAGTGCTATGCCGCGGCACCGGGGCGGGATTGAAACCCCGGGCCGGTGACCTGCGCCGCTGCTGCAGGCCGATCAGCAGCAAGGGCACCACAATCATCAGGCTGCCGGCCAGGAACCAGAGGTCCGGCACTTCTCCGAACCAGATCCAGCCAATGCCCACGGCCCAGATCAGCCCGGTGTATTCGGCGCTGGTGACTTGGTTGGCATCCACCTGGCGGTAGGCCAGCAGCACGGTGATGTTGTAGCCCAGGATGAACAGGGCAGACCCCATGGCGCTGATGAGCATCCCTGAATTCCATTGTGCGCCTTCCCACCAGGCCAGGGCGCCGGCCGCTGGCAGAATCAGCAGGTAGTTCAGGAACAGTTTGTGGACGGTAGTCTGCTGTTTCGGGAGTTGGCGGACCAATACGGCATTGATAGCAAGCGCAAAAGCTGATGCCAGCGCTGCGACGGCGGCCCAGTTGAATTCCACCGGCCGGAGGATCAATACGATGCCAGCAAAACCGCTGAACACGGCGGTCACACTCAGCGGCGTCAGTTTCTCCCGGAACAGGAAAACGGAGAGCACCATAACCAGAATGGGCGCTGCGTAGAAGACGGCATTGGCGGTGGCCAGCGGCAGGTTGCCGAGGGCGATGACCATGCAGATGATCCCGGCCAGGTGGATGTGGGCCCGGAAAGCGTGGATTTTCAGGCCGGCGAAGAGATTCTTCCGGTCCAGCTGTCCTGCCAGGGGCAGCAGGAATGCCAGTGTGATCAGGCTGCGCAGGAAGGCAAACTGGAACACCGGTGCGCCGGGTTCGAGCAATTTTATGAATACGTCAGAAATCAACGCCATGGCGTTGCCGATGATCAGCAGCACAATGGCACTGTTTACGGTTTTTCCTGACATATTCTTTTCCTCCGTTCTCAAACCCTGAGTGCATGAGCCCAGGCAGGAAATGGCTTCCGAAAACCGCTGTGAATACGTCCCTGTACGCTTGCTTTCCGCCATCCATGGCTCCAAGCATTTTCGGAAGCCATTTCCTGCCTGGTCTCCCCTAACTCGCAGTGAGAGTCTATTTGGGTTTTAATATCCGATAAAATGATCTTTATTTAACCGGTATTAGAAAAATAGATAATGAAGCTGCCACCCCTGAAAGCCCTGCCCGTATTCGAAGCCGTTGCCCGCCTCAACAGCTTTTCACTCGCTGCCGATGAACTGGCGGTAGGCCAGAGTGCGGTCAGTCATCAGATCAAACAGCTGGAAACCTACCTGGGGGAGCAGTTGTTCTGGCGCAGTGGGCGAACTCTTTCGTTGACCGACGAAGGCCGGCAGTACCTGGATGCGGTCAGTTCGGCCCTGTTGCAGATTGAACGGGCCAGTGAACAGTTGCTGGGGCATGAGGAGTCGCGGTTGCGGTTGTCGGTGTTCAGTTCGTTTGCAGTGCGCTGGATGGTGCCAAGGTTGCCGGATTTGCAGCGGTTGCATCCGCAGCTGGATCTGGCGCTGGAGATGAGCAGTGAGAATCCGGTGTTGTCGGACCGGGTGGCGGACTGCTTCATAACCATCCACAAGGACTCACCGGCTTACAGCTATGAGTTGCTGTATGTGGAGCGTCTGTTTCCCGTGTGCAGTCAGGATTACTGGCAGAAAATCCGCCGGGAGCTGGGCCTGGAAGGGGTCGATGGTGATGATATCTCACTGACACCCGCGGACATTTCCCGTTTCCCGTTGTTATCGACCCACAGCATTTTCGACCGTGCCGCGGGTGACTGGGAGGTTTGGTACAAGGCCGTCGAACAGCTAATTCCGCGGCACGCCCGGGTTCAGCATTTCAGCCACATGTTGCTGGCGCTGGAAGCGGCCCGGTTCCATCAGGGTATCGCGCTCACCAACGACTACATGCTGAGCACGCGTAAGGATTCGGAGGACTTTGTCCGGTTGCCGTGCCATCCGGTGATGACTGGGGACCAGTTCTACTTTGCCTGGAAAACCAGCCGGCGCCAGGAGCGGGGTATTCAGTTGTTGCGACGCTGGCTGGTGAGTCAGGCCATCGAGGGTGGGCTTCGGGGTGAGGCGAATTAGCCAGACGGGACACTGCGTTCCAGGGTTTCCCAGACTTCGATGGCGGCGGCCAGGTCTTCCAGCGAGGCGCCCACGGATTTGAACAGGGTGATGGCGTCATCACTCGTGCGTCCCGGTTTGTCGCCCCGCAGCAGTTCCGCCAGTTCGGCCCGCAGGTCGGTCTTGCGGAACGCGCCTTCGTCGATGGCCTGGAGAATGTCGCCGGCCTCGCCCAGGGCACCGGCGTAGGTGTCGACAAAGACCTGGCTGTGGGCCAGGCACTGACTGTCGGTTTCCCGCATGGAGGGCCGGAATGCGCCCACCAGATCCAGGTGGCTGCCAGGTTGCAGCCATTCACCCCGGATCAGCGGTTCGGTCGACAGGGTGGCGCAGCTGATGATGTCTGCCTCGGGTACTGCGGTTTCCAGATCGGTTACCGCCTCACAGTCGAACCGGTCGCGGAATGTGTCGGCCAGGGCTTTTGCCTTGTCCGGGTTTCGGCCCCAGATCCGTACGGTATCGATGGGCCGGACGGCCGCGTGAGCCTCAACCAGCATTGGCGCCAGTTTGCCGGTGCCGACCACCAGCAACGATTTGGCATCGTGCCGTGCCAGTTCGCGGGCGGCCAGGGCTGAGGCCGCGGCGGTCCGTCGGCTGGTCAGGGCGCTGCCGTCGATACACGCGAGCGGAGTGCCATGTTCGCCTTCGCACAGGATGTACAGACCCGAGATGGCGGGCAGGCCGGCGTTGGCGTTCTGGGGAAACACGTTGACCATTTTCATGCCGATGTAACCTGTTTTTTCCCAGGCCGGCATCAGGAGCATGGTGGCCTCACCGTCCGGGCGGTGCATGGCGTGATGATGTCGTGGCGGCGCTTCCACTCCCTCGCGAAACGTGGTGGCGAGACGTTCAATCAGTGCCGGCCATGCCAGTGCGCCGGCCACCTCCTGTGCAGAAATAACCCGCATAGACCTTAACCCTGTTTACGACTGGCCAGTCGCTGGATTTCACCGATGATGCCGCGGCGGAATACCATGACGCAGACCACGAAGATGGTGCCGAGTATGACCTGTACCCAGGAGCCAAAGGCGGACAGCTCGTGGCTGAGGGCTCCCACGGTGATGGCACCCACCACCGGGCCGAATACCGTGCCCAGGCCGCCGACCAGGGTCATCAGGATGACCTCACCGGAGGTTTGCCAGTGGGCGTTGGTGAGCGCTGCGAACTGGAAAATGATCGCCTTGGTGGCGCCGGCCAGCCCGGCCAGGGTGGCGGATATCACGAAGGCCAGCAGTTTGAAGTGATCGACATCGTAGCCCAGCGACAGCGCGCGCGATTCGTTTTCCCGGATCGCCTGCAGCACTTCGCCGAACGGCGAATTGATGGTGCGGTAGATGATGCCGAAGCCAACGAGGAAGATGGCGAACACGAAGTAATACATGGCGAGGGAGTTGTTCAGGTCGATCAGGCCGAACAGGTGCCCCCGGGGAATGCCTTGCAGGCCGTTTTCGCCGCCGGTGAAGGGCATCTGCAGGGCCAGGAAGTAAATGATCTGGGCCAGTGCCAGGGTCACCATGGCGAAGTAAATGCCCTGGCGGCGTATGGCCAGGAACCCGAAGGCCGCGCCGAGCACCATGGCAAACCCCGCGCCGGCGAGTATGCCAAGCAGCGGGGTAAAGCCCCATTCCTTGGTGACGTAACCGGTGATGTAGGCTGCGCCGCCGAAGAACGCAGCGTGGCCGAACGAGAGCAGGCCGGCATAGCCCAGCAACAGGTTGAAGGCAGAGGCGAACAGGGCAAAGCACAACAGGTCCATGACGAACACCGGGTAGGCGAACAGTGGCGCTGTCAGGCCTGCCACCAGCATGAGGATAAAGAGGATGCGGTTGGTCATGGCGCTTACTTCTCCTTACCAAACAGGCCGGCGGGGCGGAACAGCAGCACCAGCACCATGAGGAAGAAAATCACGGTACTGGCGGCGGGCGGGTAGAACACCTTGGTCAGCCCTTCAACCAGGCCCAGGGCCAGGCCGGAGAGGATGGCGCCCATGATCGAGCCCATGCCGCCGATGACCACCACGGCAAACACCACGATGATCAGGTCGGCCCCCATCAGCGGGCTGACGGAGTAGATGGGAGCGGCCAGAACCCCGGCCAGGCCAGCCAGGCCAGCACCGAAGGCGAAGGTCAGGGTGACCATGAGGGGCACATTCAGGCCGAAGGCCTGGGTCAGGTCGGGGTTTTCCACGCCGGCCCGCAACCGGGATCCGAGCTTGGTGTGTTCGATGACCCACCAGGTGGCGAAACAGACCACCAGGGAAAACACAATGGCAAACAGGCGGTACGTGGGGAAGTACATAAAGCCAAGATTGACCACGCCACTGAGGCTCTCCGGCTGGCCCGGGTAGGGGGTGCCGGAGACGTTGAAATAGTTGGAAAACAGACCCTGCAGAATCAGCGTGATACCGAAGGTCAGCAGCAGCCCGTAGATGTGATCCAGAGCGTACAGACGCCGGAGCAGGAGGCGTTCAATGAGAACCCCCAGCAGCCCGACCAGCACGGGCACCAGAATCAGGGACGCCCAGAAGCCGATCTGAACGCTGATGCCAAACCATTGCTCCAGAAAGGAGTAGCCAATCAATGCGATGAAGGCACCGAGCATGTACATGGCGCCGTGGGCAAAGTTGATGATATTGAGCAGTCCGAATATCACCGCAAGCCCGAGGCTCAACATGGCGTAGAACACACCGACATTAAGCCCAAGCAGCGCCTGGGCCAGGATGACCTGCATCGACACGTTGGCTATCTCCCCTTTAAGTGGTGGTCAAACCGTGTGTTAGTTAACCAGCGAACATTTGGTGTCCGCCATTGAGATGTAGGCCTGGTCGGCGGGAATCTTTGAGATCACGTTCAGCAAGTCCCACTCACTTTTCGATTCCGACGGTTTCTTCACTTCCACCAGGTACATGTCGTGCAGCATGGAGCCGTTGGGCGCGATTTTTCCGCCCTTCACGAACATGTCGTTCAGGGTCATTTCCCCCAACTTGGCGCGAACCGTGTCGGTATCGTCCGTTCCGGTCTCCTTAACCGCGTTCAGGTAGTTGGTCACCGCCGAATAGACACCCGCCTGGACCATCGTTGGCATGGCACCATGGCGCTCATTGAATCGATTGGACCACGCTTTGGTTTCGTCGTTCTGGTTCCAGACAAACGCGGTGGTGAACTGCAGGCCCTGGGCAATGTCGAGACCCATACTGTGCACATCGGTTAGAAATACCAGCATGCCAGCCAGTTTCTGGCCACTCTGGACGATCCTGAACTGGTTGGCCTGTTTGATGGCGTTCACGGTGTCCTGGCCCGCGTTGGCAAGCCCGATGACATCGGCACCGGATGATTGCGCCTGCAGCAGATAGGAGGAGAAGTCGTTGGTGGACAGCGGCGCGTTGACGTTGCCAACCACTTCACCGCCCAGGCTCTCCACTACCGCGCCGGTGTTGTCCCGCAGGGAGTGGCCGAAGGCATAGTCAGCGGTGATAAAAAACCAGCTCTTACCGCCGTTCTTGACCATGGCCGTGGCCGTGCCCACGGGTAACGCGTGGGTGTCGTAGACATAGTGAATGCCGTAGGGCGTGCACTGCTCCTCGGTGAGGGCCGTGGTGCCGGCGCCGGTGTTCATGGTGATGATCTTCTTGTCCTTGGCCAGTCCCTGAACCGACAGGGCCACCGAGGAGTTGTCGAGGGCGGTGATCATGTCGACTTCCTTGGCGTCGATCCATTCCCGGGCAGTACTGGCGCCGATGTCGGGCTTGTTCTGGTGATCAGCAGAGATGATTTCGATTGGTTTGCCCATAACCGAGCCACCGAAGTCTTCGATGGCCATTTGGGCCGCGATAACGGCGCCCGGGCCCTCCAGGGACTTGTAGACCCCGGACATGTCACTGAGTACACCGATTTTGACCTTGTCGTCAGACAAAGCTCCGGCTGCGGTTAGCGGCAAAGTTAGTGTTGCTGCAGTCACAGCGCCGACCAGTCCTTGTTTCCAGTGCTTGAACATAGTGGGTATCCTTTTGTTATTAGATTCCGGGTCGGACCGGCGAAGGCGGTCCAGGCCCACAGGCTCAGACACTCAGGTGTCTGTTCAACTGCTCTTTTTTGGCCTCGAGATCGGCCGCATCAATCTGCTCTACCACCTGACCATGCTCGATCACATAGTGTCGATCGGCCAGAGGCGCGGCAAAGCGGAAATTCTGCTCCACCAAAATGATTGTGAAGCCCTTTTCCCTCAGTTTGCGAATGACATCATCCAGGGCTCTCAGGATCACCGGAGCAAGCCCCTCGGTAATTTCGTCCAGCAACAGCAGGTTGGCACCGGTGCGCAGGATGCGGGCAATGGCCAGCATCTGCTGCTCACCCCCGGAGAGCTTGGAGCCCTGGCTTTTCCGCCGCTCCCTGAGGTTCGGGAACATGGTGTAGATGTCATCCACCGACAGGCCACCCTCGGCGACCATCGGGGGCAGTTCCAGGTTTTCGTCGACATTGAGTGAAGCAAAAATGCCACGCTCTTCCGGGCAATAGCCGAGCTTGCCGACATGGGCAATCCGGTGTGTGGGCATGTTGATGATTTCAGTGCCATGGATCTTGATAGAACCGGTGCGACGGCCCACCAGGCCTAGAATGGCCTTCAGGGTGGTGGTGCGCCCGGACCCGTTACGGCCCAGCAGCGTAATCACCTCGCCTTCGTGCAGGGTCAGGTTCATGCCGTGGAGAATGTGGGACTCGCCGTACCAGGCGTGCAGGTTCTCGATTCGGAGTAACTCCGGGCGTTGATCAGGCGGCATCGGTGGTCCCCATGTACGCTTCCATCACGGCTGGGTTGGTGGATACGGTGTCGTAATCACCTTCCGCCAGTACCTCGCCCCGGTTAAGCACGGTGATGGTGTCGGCCAGGGTGGCGACCACATTCAGGTTGTGCTCTACCATCACAATGGTCCGGCCCTCGACCACTCGTCTGATCAGATCGGTGACGGTACCCACATCCTCGGAACTCATGCCCTGGGTGGGCTCGTCCAGCAGCATCAGCCGGGGCTTCAGGGCAATGGTGGTGGCAATTTCCAGGGCCCGCTTCTGGCCGTAAGGCAGCTCGACCGCCCTGGTGTCGGCATAGGCGCCAAGCTCGACCAGCTCCAGGGTTGCCAGGGCTTCTTCATTCAGTTGGTCCAGCACCCGCTTGGAACGCCAGAACTGGTAAGAAACCCCCAGTGTGCGCTGCAGGGCAATGCGTACATTTTCTCGGGCAGACAGGTGCGGAAACACCGCCGAGATCTGGAACGAGCGAATCATGCCTTGCTGGGCGATGCCGGCGGGCCGGGAGTGGGTGATGTCTTTACCGTCGTAGATGATCTGGCCGGCACTGGGCCTGAGAAACTGAGTCAGCAGGTTGAAAAAAGTGGTTTTGCCGGCACCGTTGGGGCCAATGAGGGCATGGATGCTCCCCGTCTCCACTTTTACGCTGACGTTGTTGATGGCGGTAAAGCCCTTGAAATCCTTTTGCAGATTCCGGGTTTCGAGGATGATCGGGGAGGGCGTTGTCTGTTCGCCCGCAGCCTGGTCGTTCACGGAAATACACCCCTTTCGGTTCAAGTCGGCGACGGGTGCGCCGTAGGTTCGTTATTATTTGTTATTCAAAATTTTTCTGAAAAGGTTGCAGATACTGCCAATTGAACTGACATTCAGTAATAGTCGGGGAGTGTGGAGTCTGTCAAGAAAAGAGGGGAGGCAGGGCGCCTCCCGGAGAGCGGAAACCGGTTTTACAGATACTGGTAACGCAGCAGCCGGTGCTTGATGCGTTCGAGGACGACCTGGTCGATCACCGCAGCCAGCACCGCGATTACCAGAATGTTGGTCATTACACCGGTCATGTCGGCGATTTCGCCGGAGTAGGCCAGGGATTTGCCCAGGCCGGCACTGAAACCGACAATCATTTCGGCGGAAATCAATGCCCGCCAGGCGTTGCCGAAGGCCAGTTGAGCGCCGGTGATCAGTTCCGGTGTCACCGCCGGGAAATAGACCCGCTTGAGCATCTGCAGCTTCGAAGCGCCCATCACCCGGGCGGCGGAGATATGCACTTTTTCCACGCTCTCGGTGGCGTTCATCACGCTCAGAGCGGTGGGGAAAAAGGCACCAATGGCCACCACCACGATGATCGGCAGGTTGCCGAATCCCATCAGGATCAGGAACAGCGGCACCCAGGCAATGGAGGGAATCGACTGCAGAATGATGATGGCGGCTTTCAGTGGGCTGCGAACCGCGTTCAGGGTGCCGCCCACCAGCCCGATCAGGATGCCGAGCACGATTGCGGAGCCGTAACCGGCACCCAGGCGGGTCATGCTGTTGCCCAGCCCTTCCCAGAAGGTCGGGTTGTTGAACTCTTCCCACAGACGGACAAAGGCGGCGGGAACGTCAGGCATCAGGAAGTCCGGCAGGAACCAGGCCGCCACCTGCCAGAAGAACAGAATGACGGCGATGGCGACCACATAGGCCCGTTTGCTGGCGACGCCGGCGGTTTGATTAGTACTCATGCTTAAAGCTCACGGGCCTTCTGCCAGGACAGATCGAGCAGCGAGTCAACGTCGAAATCGCTGTCTGCCGGAAGAATGCCCTGGGCCTGCATGATGCCGGCCAGTTCCTTCATCCGGTTGATGTCATCCTCAGTCAGTTTCGCGCTGAAATCATTGGTCTGGATGGCCTGGGTAATGACGTCCACGGCAGGAACCTTGCCCTGGTTGCGTGATTCGACGAACTCATCCTTGATGAAATACTCGGTTATCAGCGGGGCCGCTGTCGCGGGCTCGCTTTCAAGCATGTCAATGGCCTCGCGCTGGGCATCCAGCGCCGCCCAGAGAACGTCTTTCCGGTTCTTCAGGGTGTCGGCGGAGGTGATGACCACCATGCACGGGAACGGCCAGACTTCGCCGATTTCATAGATCTGCTTGACCGGCGCCACCAGCCGGGCGATACGGTCGTAGGGTTCGAACAGGAAGGCCGCATCCACCCGGCCACCAACCAGGGACTGAACGGCGACAGCCGGTGCCACACCCATGATGTTCAGATCACCGGGCTGAAGGCCGGCGTTGTCGAGCATCACGCCTTTGAGCACGATGTCGGCGGTGCTGCCCTGCTTCTGGGAAGCCAGGTTTTTGCCTTTCAGGTCCGCCACCGATTCAATGCCGGAATCGTCACGCACCAGCAGGGAGTGGTAGCCGCGCTGGGCGCCACCAACGATTTTCAGGTCCGCCCCGCGGGACGCCCAGGTAAAGGCGTTGGAGAAGCCAAGCACACCGATATCGAGCTGGCCGCCCACGATGCCCTTGATCAGGTCGGTGCCGGAGCTGAATTCGATCAGTCTGGCATCCAGGCCGTACTTCTCATACAGCCCGGCCTCATAGGCCAGCATGGCCTGGGCATCGTCCATAACCCGGACGTAACCGACCCGGAATTCTTCTGCCGCATTAACCGGACTGGCGATCACCAGTGCCAGGGCAGCCGTAACTAACCAGCGAATCATACAGTTTCTCCTTTCTCAACAGGGGTTGAGGTTGTGTCGGTGTCGATACCGAGCAGGTTCAGAACGTCGCGACGGATATCGGCGAATGCTGACAGGTCGTGGGTTTTGGGAATGTGGCCCAGGGTAATTTCCTTGAGCACAACGGCTGGGCGGTTGCTGAACACCAGCACCCGGTCGGCCAGGTACAGGGCTTCGTCGACATCGTGGGTGACCAGGACCACCGTCGGACGCTCTTCCTCGATCAGGTCTTTCAGCACGCTTTGCAGGGTCATCCGTGTGAGGGCATCGAGGGCGCCAAACGGTTCATCCAGCAGCAGCACCTGGGGCCGGGCAATGAAGGCCCGCGCCAGGGCACAACGCTGGCGCATGCCACCGGACACCTGGTGCGGGTAATAGTCCTCGAAACCGGTGAGTTTTACCCGGCCCAGCCATTTGTGGGCATCTTCCCGGGCGGCCTGCTTTGGCTGGTTCTGGAATTCCAGGGCCAGAGCCACGTTCTCGAGCAGCGTCATCCACGGGTAGAGAGCGTGTTCCTGAAACACCAGGGTCCGCTCCGGTGAGGGGTTCGAGACACTTTTGCCATCGGCCGTCAGGGTGCCGGTAGAGGCACCCTGCAAGCCCGCGACCATGTGCAGCAGGGTGGACTTGCCGCAGCCGGACGGGCCAACGAGCGCCACTATTTCTCCGGTTTGGATGGTGGTGTCGAACTGTTTGATCACGTTCAGGTCGCCAAAGCTTTTGGTCACCTGGTCGAAATGGAGTTCCATATAACCCGCCAGAATATGTTTATATTCTAAAAAAGAATAAACAATCTCTATTTTATAACTACGAAGCGTTGTATAAAAGTGGATTATGCACTTTTACCTATTCGAGGACACTGACGGGGAATCCCGGCTGGGGAATTGCGCCAGTTCTGCAAGGAGATAAGATCAGAGTGAAGTGGCCGGGCTGTGAGAGCGGCCCGGCGGGCAGAGACTGGACTCACTCCCGGGCGGGTCGCTCAACGACCTTGCGTTTGCCCTTGGCACAACGGGACAGGGCCTTAAGGCCATCACCATCGAAGGCATCCACACGGATAACGTCGTAGAGTGCGGTCAGCGCCTCCAGCAGCTTGTCGCATTCGTCCGCCTTGACGACGCCCTCGGCGCAGGCCCAGTCCACCAGTTCCTTGCGTTCGTGGCCCATCAGCAGGGCGATGCCATCCAGTTCGTCTTCGTTCCGGTTGCGGATTGCTTCATGCAGCCGGCTGCGCATCTCTGCGGTCTCGTTGGCCAGTCTGTAGGCATTGAGTACCCGCCCCAGGGGATCTTCCGGGTCCATGGTGGTGTAGGCGCCACGGCTGATCCGCTGACGCACGGGGGTGTCCTTCACAATACTTTCAGCCACTCTGGCGCCGAGTTTGTCGTCCGGACCATTGAGCCCGGTGGCGCCCAGGGGGAACACCAGCAGGCGCAGTGGCCAGCGCAGGGCCGTTACCGGAAAGTTGATGATGGCTTCGCGCATGGAACCCTGAAGATCCCGCAGGCAGGTTTTCAGGCACCAATCCACCAGTGGCCGCTGGTCGTCCGGGTAGCCTTCCTCGTGCCATTGCTTGATCACGGCAGTGGCGTAGTACAGGTGTACCAGGCAGTCCGCCATGCGGCCTGAGAGCCGTTGCCGGGCCTTCAGGCCGCCACCTACCGTCAGCAGGGTTACGTCCGTCATCAGTGCGAACGCGGCTGAGAACCGGGCCAGTTGCCGGTAGCAGGGCTTGATATCACCTTGGCGCGGCACCGATTCGATCCAGCCCCGGGTCAGGCCCAGCAGCAAGGCCCGCAGGGCGTTGCGGGTGGTATGGGCCAGGTGGCGGTAGAAAATGCCGTCGAATGTCTTCGCGGCCTTGTCTTCATCCTCCATGCCGGCCGCTTCGATTTCCTCCACGATAAAGGGATGGCAGCGGATGGAGCCCTGGCCGAAGATCATCAGGCTGCGGGTGAGGATGTTGGCGCCCTCCACGGTGATGCCAATGGGCACCGCCTGGTAGGCCCGGGCCAGGAAATTGCGCGGGCCGGTGATCACGCCCCGGCCCGCCACAACATCCATGGCGTGGTTGATCACTTCCCGCATCAGGTCAGTGTTGCGGTACTTCAGCACGGCCGAGGGCACGGAGGGCCTGCCCCCCCGGTCGAGCATACCGGAAGTGAGCAGCCGGGCCGCGTCCATCATGTAAGTGTAGCCGGCAATTGGCTCCAGGGCTTCCTGTACGCCCTCAAACTGGCTGATGGAACGGCCGAACTGCTCCCGGGTGTAAGCGTAGGACCCGGTGGCAAGGCTGGCCACCTTGCCGGCGCCGGTGCCCAGGGCGGGCAGGGAGATGGAACGGCCGATGGAGAGGCACTCCAGCAGCATGGTCCAGCCCTTGCCGAGCATGTCCTGGCCGCCGATGACCTGGTCCATGGGAATGAAGACATCGCTGCCCCAGGTTGGCCCGTTCATGAACACAGTGTTCATGGGCAGGTGGCGGGCGCCGGCATTGACGCCCTCGGTCTCCCGCGGGACCAGCACGCAGGTCACACCGATCTCATCATTATCGCCGAGCAGCTTGTCCGGGTCATAAACCTTGATGGCCAGGCCAATCAGTGTGGCCACCGGTGCCAGGGTAATGTAGCGCTTGTTCCAGGTGACCTTCAGGCCCAGTACTTCCTTGCCGTTCCATTCACCCTTGCAGACGATGCCCTTGTCGGGAATGGCGCCTGCATCGGAGCCGGCCACCGGCGAGGTCAGGGCAAAGCACGGAATCTCGTCGCCACCGGCCAGTCTTGGCAGGTAGTGCTTTTTCTGCTCATCGGTGCCGTAGTGCATCAGCAGCTCGCCGGGGCCCAGCGAATTGGGCACCATCACGGTGACGGCGGCCGACACACTGCGGGTGGAGATTTTCATCACGATTTCCGAGTGGGCGGTGTTGGAGAAACCCAGGCCACCGTCCTCTTTCGGGATCACCAGGCCGAAAAAACCCTTTTCCCGGATGAATTTCCAGACCTTGTCCGGCAGGTCGTACTGTTCGTGGGTAATTTTCCAATCGTCCAGCATGGCGCAGAGCTTTTCCACCGGGCCATCCAGAAAGGCCTGCTCGTCGCTGGTGAGGTGTGCCGGTTTGGCGTCCAGCAGTTTGTTCCATTTGGGCTTGCCGGAGAAGAGTTCACCGTCCCAGTCCACCGAGCCGGATTTCAGGGCTTCGGCCTCGGTATCCGAGAGTTTCGGCAGGCGGCTGCGAACCCAGCCAAGCAGTGGCCGGCTGAGCTTGTCGAGCCGTAAATCGCCGGGAATCGCCAGAATCAGGGCCAGGGCCAGCAGAGCGCCACCGAAAAGGATGCTGAGAATGTGCCAGTCATCCTGAAACAGACCGATAACTGTGGCAATGGACATCACCAAAGCAGCTGTGGTGCCGCCGATACCCAGATAAATCAGTATCAGGGCACTGATCAGCAGGAAAAGAACACTCATGGGGCAGACCTCCGTATCGTGAATGCAATCAGCCAGATTGTGCTTCTAACCATCGGTCAAAGTCCCTGCAGTTGCAAGGAGAGCCGGCGGGTGCAGGGCTTGGTTGGTATGATCGGCCTTAAAAGCTGAGGCCAAAAATCAGTAACGCCAGAGTGGTCAGCAGCACCGCCACGTTCATTCCAAGAACAGAATTAAGCCGCGGAGGGTCCGCCAGGGCGCCCGGCAGCCTGAGGCTGACCCACAGAGCTGCGGGCGCCGGAGCGAGCGCGATGGTGGCCCATACCGGCAACCAGCCTACCAGTATGCCGGCCCCCAGAACGCCGTAACTTCCCAGCAGCAGAATGCCCACCAGTCGGGCAGCGGCAGGCTGGCCCAGGGTTATCACCAGGTGTCGGCGCCCAACTTTCCGGTCTGCTTCGGCATCCGGTATCTGATTGATCAGCAGTAGCTCGCTGACCAGCAGCAAGCTGATGGCGGACACTGCAATGGCTGCAGCGTCGATGCGGGCACCCAGGGCAATCAGGCTGCCCAGTATCATCACCGGCCCGAATCCAAGCCCCGGGGCCAGCAGGCAGAGGATGGGCGAGCGGGTAATCCAGCGGGTGTAAGTCAGTACCAGCACCACGCCCGCGGCCCCGAGCACCAGCATGGGCAGCCCCCGGAGCCAGAGAAAGTACAGGCCGATGGCCACCACCAAGGCGAGCGTGCCGAGGGCCGCCAGCAACACACGTTTTGCGGCGGCGGGAACCTCCGGAAGCGCCCCGCTGCCGCCGGAAAAGGGCGTGCGCCGGGTGATCAGGTCCAGCCCGGAAACAAAGTCCTCGTATTCATTGAGCAGGTTGACCGCCGCGTGGGCGAGCAGGGCGCCGACCAGAACCAGAAAGGTATCCAGTAACGCCGGTGGCTCGCCCTGTTGCCAGGCCAATGCCACACCGAGGCCCGCACACAGGGGGGCGAGCACCAGAAAGTTGGGGCGGGCGGCACGCACCACCGCGACGGTTTCAGACATGGGGTCCTTCCTCAACGAAACAGGGCTGACTTGATCCGGTGGTCAGATGTAACCGGCTGCGAATACCAGCCCGAGCACCACGGGCATCACAACGAGACTACCAAGATTGCTCAATAATACCAGTGAAGCCACCTTATGTGGCTCCTGGCGATACTGTTCTGCCACTATGTAGTTCAGTACCGCCGGCGGCAGGGCGGCGAATACCCACAGCGCCGCGACCTGCATCCCCGGCAGGTCGAGGATGGCGATCATGGGCCAGGCCAGCAGCAGGCCACTGGCCGGGCAGGCGATTGCACCGAGCATGCCCAGTTTCCAGTCGCTGAAATCCACATCCAGCATGCGGACGCCCAGAGCAAACAGCATCAGCGGAATGCTGACACCACCAAGCATGTTCAGTGTCTCCAGCAGCCATTCCGGTAGAGGAACGGCAGCAAGATTCACCGAGAGCCCGGCAACACTGGCGAGCACAATCGGCAGTTTCAGGCGTTTCACAATGGAGGCATGGTGGTCCAGTATGTACAGACCGACAGAGAAGTGCAGCAGCATTTCCACGATGAACAGCACAATTGCCGCTGGCAGGGCCCCGTCACCAAAGGCCAGCACCAGTAGGGGAATGCCCATGTTGCCGGAATTGTTGAACATCATGGGAGGCAGGAAGGTTTTCAGGTTCAGCTTCAGAACCTTTGCCAGCGGATACAGCACGATACCCGAACCAAGCACCACCACCGTGGCCGCCAGCGCCAGCTGGGCATAGTCCTGCAGGGGGGCCTTCTGGTCCGCCAGCACCGCAAACACCAGCATGGGCACGAACAGCTCCATGTTGAGAACGTTGAGTCCCTGGATATCCGGGGTGCGGTAACGGCCATAAAGGGCACCGCAACCGGCGATCAGGAAAACCGGCAACATGGTGGACAGAATCTGGCCGATCATTGAACAGGCTCCGACAGGCGTAAGAGAGATAGTGAATGAATAATCCGTTAGGTTCGCAAGTATCGAGCCGGTTGGGCAAGCATTAATCGCAAACGTTCGACCAAAGCCGGAGGCAATATGGTGTGAGCGGACCAGGTTGCGGTGGCCGGCCAGGCCCACCAGAATACCGGCCTGAGATTCTTAATCTGCTGCGGAGAGTCCCTGTGTCCAGTCCCTTTGATCAGCCTGTTTTCCGGGAACACACCTGTTCGGTCAAATTTGATGCCCGAAGGGCGGTGTTTGGCCGCGATGACGTTATTCCGGTGTGGGTTGCCGACATGGATTTTGCCGCTCCTGAGGCTGTTACCCGGGCGCTCAGCGAGCGGGCTACACACCCGGTGTATGGTTATACCCTGTTTCCGGACAGTCTTTATCGGTCCATGATCGACTGGTTCGCCGACCGACACGGCTGGCAGATCCAACGGCAATGGATCCTGATGGCGCCCGGTGTGGTCCCGTCCCTGAACGCGGCTTGCATGGCCTATGCCGGGCCGGGCGAGGGTGTCATCATCCAGCCACCGGTGTATCCGCCGTTTTTCAGTTCGATCCGGCACAGTGGCCGGAAGGTGATCGAGAACCCCCTGGTGCCGGAAGACCCTGACACCGGTGACCCCGGCCATTACCGGATGGATCTGGACCACCTTGAACAGTGCGCCGCGCGACCGGATGCCCGTATCCTGTTGCTGTGTTCACCCCACAACCCGGTTGGGCGGGTTTGGTCTGATGACGAGCTCAGGGCCGTGCTCGCCATTGCCCGACGGCACCAGCTGGTGGTGGTCTCGGATGAGATTCACTGCGACCTGACCTATCGGGACAAGCCCCGCCACACCATGTTGGCCAACCTGGCCGGGCCGGAGGATGCCCTGGTGATGGCGGTGGCACCCAGCAAGACTTTCAATATGCCCGGCCTGGGGCTGTCCGCGCTGGTGATCCCCGATTCGGACCGGCGCAGCGCCATGAAAGCCGTGTTCGCGTCCATGCATCTGCCCCAGTGCAACCCGTTCAGCATCGCCGGCTTCGAAGCCGGTTATCGCCACGGCGGTCCCTGGCTGGATGATCTGATGGCATACCTTCAGGCAAACCGGGATTATGTGGTGGAGGCGGTCAGCCAACGGCTGCCGGGCATTCGGGTATCGGCTCCCGAGGGAACCTACCTGATGTGGCTGGATTGCCGCGGGCTGGATCTGGACGATGCCGGCCTGAAGCGGTTTTTTGTCCGGGACGCCGGTATCGGCATGAATCCCGGGGTATCGTTTGGTGATCAGGGCAGCGGCTTCATGCGGCTCAACATCGGCTGCCCCAGAGCCGTGCTTGAAGAGGTTCTTGATCGAATCGAAACCGCACTCGGGAACCTCGGACCGGATCACTGATCCTTCATGGAGCAGTGATTTTGCACCGGTTTCCAGTGGGGTGGTTCGGCTATGCCGGGCAGGTCGCCACTGGTGGGCCGGATTGCCTCCCAGATCTTGCCTCCGTGGCGGGTCAGGCTGCCGACGGTGTAACTTCGGGAGAACAGCCATGGCTCGGGTTGTTCGCACGGCTCCTGAGCCGGGTTACGGCTCTGGGCAGTCGACCGCTCACTGTTGCCGGTTTCTGACATGCTTGCATCAGTGTCGACGCGGGCGCCGGACTTGCCGCCGGCGTTGTCGCTTTTGGCGCCACAGTCCGGAACCGAATCGAGCCGCTTCCAGTTAAATGCCGTTCCCGGTTCCTGCCCTTCGTGCAGTTCACGGGATTCAAACCAGTTTCCCTGATGAAATACCACAGTGCCTGCCGGGTAGTAGCGGGTAGGCACCCACTTGGCCTGCTCCGGATCATAGGGCTTAGCGGCAGCCGGAAGTGAGAGGCCAGGCATCAGCAGCACCAGAAAGAGAAGGCTGCGAAAGCGTCGGATGGATTCAGTCATGGTTGTCTCCTTTTGCTTGCTGTTCTTTGATCCGGTAGTTCGCACGTTTGCCGGTCTGAGTTGCCAGTAGCAGTCCGGCGAGAATCAGCAGACCACCGATGATATGAAACACCCCGAGGGACTCCCCCAGAAAGACACCCGCCAGCACGGAGGCGAAGACCGGCGTCAGGTACATGAAGATGGCCGCCCGGGCCGGGCCGATTTTATGCACACCGTGATTCCAGAAACCGTAGGCCAGAATGCCCGGGAAAATGGCGAAATACAGCAGGGGCAGGGCTGTGTCCCGCGACAGATCGAAACCACCTGCGAAGAAAAACAGATCGGTCAGGTAAAAAGGCAGTATCACCAGGGTACCCAGAAGTATCTGGGTAGTCAGAAAGGTCAGGGCCGGCAGCGGCACCGCCTGGCGTCGCAGCAGGACTGAAAACAGCCCCCAACTGAAAACCGCCGCCACCATGATCAGGTCCCCCGGCTGCGCCTGCAGGCCGGTGAGTACCGCAATGTCGCCCCGGGCCACTACGGTGATAATCCCGATGATGGCCAGGGCGATACCGAGGGCCTGGATGGGGCGGGTCCGGTCGCCGAGCAGAATCCAGGCCAGCAGTGCCACGAAGATCGGAATGGTGGCGTTGATCAGGGCGATGTTGGTGGCCGTGGTGGTGGTCGCCGCGAAGTAGAGTAACGAGTTGAAGGCCGCCACGCTGAAGGTCGCCAGGGCAAGCATGGACCCGAAACGCTGGCGGATAACCTGGCGGTGGCGCCAGACACCCGGAAACCCGAAGGGCAACAGAATGGCGAGTGCAATGATCCAGCGCCAGAAGGACATGGACAGGGGCGGGATGTTCTCAACCGTGCCCCGGGCGACAACGGCATTGCCGGCCCAGAACAGAGGCGTCAGGACCAGACCAACGTAGGCCAGCCCTGGAGTTCGGGGCAAGATTCCGGCGCTTTCCGCAGACACACACGCTCCTGTTGGTTGGGTACTGGCCGATAAAACGCATAGGATACTACTCTCCCGGAACTTCTGCCTCCGTACCAATGTGGTAGGCTGCGAAACCAGCCATTACCACCTGGTCGACCGCCATACCGATAACCCGCCCATCACTGGAGGAACGGATGGGATGCTGGGCATTGGTGATGGGGTCGGAGACGTAACCGAGAATCTCTCCCTGCGATACCCGGGCCCCAAGCTCGATCTCGCTGAACAGAATGCCGCCGTGATCAGCGCGGATCCAGTCGGAATCGTAGTAGACCGGCTCCGGATCCCCCCACACGAACATCCGCGAAATCATGCCCTGGCGTTCCATCAGGCTGGTCAGGCTGTTAACCCCGGCGCTGATCTGGTGTTGCTGAATCCGGTGGGATTCCCCGGCTTCCATGGTCACGGTGCGTATGCCGGCAGCAACCGCGGCGGTGCGAAGCATGCCGGGGGAGCCGGTGCTGTGAACCACCGCCATTCGGTCAAAGCCCCGGGTGAATTCGGCCACTTCCGGGTTGTTCATGTCGGCCCTGAGCTGGGGCAGGTTGGTGCGTTTCAGTGAGCCAGTGTGAATGTCCACCAGCATGTCGCAACGGCGGATGACGTTTTCGAACAGCGAATAGGCAATCCGGTCGGCCAGGCTGCCCTCCGGGCTGCCGGGGAAATGCCGGTTGAGATCCCGCCGGTCGGGCAGATAGCGGCTGCCTTGTTGGAACCCCGGCAGGTTGACGATGGGAATGCCTACGACCCGGCCAGAGAGTTTTTCCGGGTTCAGGTCATACACCGTCTGGCGAATAATCTCGATGCCGTTGAGTTCATCACCGTGAACGGCACCGGTGAGGCACAGGGTCGGACCTGCATTGACGCCATTAACCACCAGCACCGGTGTCGGCTGGGATAAACCGGCAATCTGGATGCCCGGCGCCCAGGCCAGACGGGTCGAGGTTCCCGGCATGACATCATTACCAAGGAGGGTGAAAGCTTCTCCTGGCCGAAGCTCGGGTCCGGGCTCCGATTCTGTCCCGGCGCCAGCGTCCGGCAATTCAGATCCGGTGGTATCCGCAGTGTTCTCGGCCGGGGCTGTCGCCTGTGCCTCAGGCGCTGGCGCAACCTCCTTGAGGTCAATATTCGGAGCCACTTTGCGGGCAGGCGCCGAGGGCGTATCGATACCAGCCCCGGTCCGGGACGGATGTGGCTTCAGGGCCTTGTTTTCCCGTTCCGCGGTTGTCCGTGGCACCGATTGTTCAACGTCCTCCACGCTCTCGTCTTCGGCGAGTTCCGCGACCAGGACTTCGGATGCCTTGCGGGATTTGGCGGGATCGGGATTGGCGAACAGGGGCGCCGGCAGCGAGATTGCAAGCAGGCCGGTCAGCAATATCAGGTGGCTCGGTTTTTGAAGCCGCTCAAACAGCATAATTCCTCACGGATCGTCCGTATGCGCCCAAGGATAGAGGGTCTCTGGCGGTCATGGATACGGCTGTAACAAAGGTTTAATGCCCCTTCCATGAAGTCTGGGCAAACCCGGCGCGGCAGTACCTGTCCAGCCAGTGTCAAATGCATTGGTTTGCATGAAGGTGATCGTTATACGCCGACAGGGCCTGTAACAATAGGGGTTGATCGCGACATCCGGTGTGCTTCTGTTACTGCCCTGTTAGTTCGCGTGTACAACCTGCCACAGGTCGTCCCTGCGGAACGCCCTGTGCTCGGCCTCCAGCTTCAGCAGGTGCGCCAGTGCTGACCGTTCGGCCACCCCGTGAATCGCCGCCGGCACATCATCGTATGCCTTTGCTGTCAGCGTTTTGAGATTCACCGGGGTCAGCGCTTCCAGGGCACGAGCGACCTTGTGCTCCCGAGACAGTCGGTGGGTAATCAGGAAATCAATGACCGCTTCCGGTTGTCCCATTAAGAATCCATGGGCCGGGGCAATGTAGCGGATGGACTCGGCCAACAGGTCGTACAGGGACTCAATGTAGGCCTTCATGTCCCCGTCCGGCGGATTAATCACTACCGTGGACCCCTGCATGATGTGGTCGCCGGAGAAAAGCAGCTCCTGATCCGTCAGCAGATAACACAAATGATTCGAGGCATGGCCCGGGGTGTGCAGTACTTTCAGAATCCCGGCTTCGGTAACAATCAGGTCACCGTGCTCCGGTTCGTCATCCGCACGGAACGTCTGGTCCTGACTCGCGCCTTCGGGCGCCGGCCAGCCGTAAACACGGCAACCGGTTCGCTCCTTGAGAGCCGCAACGGCCGGCGAGTGATCCTTATGGGTGTGGGTAACCAACACCTGATCAATCACCCCACCGGTCACCTCCAGAATCCGCTCAATATGGTTGTCGCTCGCGGGGCCGGGGTCAATCACGGTAAACCGCTCATGACCCAGTACATAGGTGTTGGTGCCCGGCCCGGTCATCATCCCGGGGTTGGGTGCCGTCAGCCGGATCACCCCCGCCGCCACTTCAACCGGCTCACCGGGAATAATCTCTGCCCGGGTTGAGCCCTCCCCTTCCGGATCCAGCTTGGCCGCCTCATCATAGGCCGGCGCCCCCGGCTCCAGCGTCACCGGCTTGCCTTTCTTCAGCCCCGGCCAGGGTTTGCTTGGATGAGGTTCAGGCGGATTGGCGTGGGCATAACGCATTAGCGCATCCGTGGTTTCGAAATCACTGAGCACCCGCAGCGTCCGGATCGTCGGCAACCCCAATAACCGCCGGCCACCGCGGTGATCCTCCAGTGCTTTCTCCGGCCGGATCCAGACATGATCAATGGTCTCCACCCCATCATGACTGGCCAGTTGGCCTTCAGGCGCGGTGGTCACAAAGAACCGTGTATCAAACCGCCGGGGCGGTCCCGGCGGCGTAACCCAGTGGCCCAGGTAGGCCAGCCGGTCCAGCGGAATCGACAGCCCATGGTTATTGCACAGACTGGCCAACGACAAATCGCCCCTGAACAAAGCTTCCCGGTCGCCATGGGCCGGATGGTCCCCGGAAACCGGATGCCCCTGCGCATCCACCGCAACCAGAATCCCGGCTTCCTCAAAACACTCCCGAACCGCCGCCAGCATGTAATCCGCGCCACCCTCGTCGACACTCATGGTCTGACTGACCTCGGCATCTCCGGGCCCAAGGGCGTGTTCCCGCCCGCTGGGCTCGTGTTCTTCGACCCTTCCTCCGGGGAACACAAAATAGCCGGGCATGAACACCGCATCCCAGGTACGTTGCAGCAGCAGGACTTCAAGGCCTTCGGCAGTGTCGCGAATTAAAACCAATGTGGCGGCAGGGCGGATATCCATAAAACTCCAAATGCGATCTTTATTATTCGGTGCGCGAAGAGAGTACGAACGACATCAGGAAAGAGCCTTCCAAAACTGTGTGGAGCCAGGGATGGCGGAACTCAAGCGTCACAGGGACGTGCCGCAAGGAGCGTGTTTTGGAAGGCTCTTTCCTGATGTCGCTGCACCAAAGCTTACAGCGCAAAGGTCCAATAGCAAGATAACCGATTTAAAGCAGAACGTCTTGAGATGAACACTAAAGTCGAACAGCGTATGATTCGCCCCCAGAGACCCAGCGAGAACAGGAACCCAATGTGGCCCGAATCAAACTCTCCTTCCCGGACGACGCCTTCCGCTTCGAAACCAGAATGCCCGTCAGAATCACCGACATCAACGGCGCCAACCACCTGGGCAACGACGCCCTGATCTCCATGCTCTCCGAAGCCAGGGCCCAGTTCCTCGTCAGTTACGGCCTCCAGGAAGCGGGCAAGGATGGCACTGGCATCATCGTCACCGACCTGGCCACCATGTACCAGTCCGAGTCCTTCTTCCCGGAAATGCTGCGCTTCGAAGTCGGCCTGATGGACTTCAACAGGTACGGTGGGGATTTCGTGTTCCGGGTCACCAAGGCCGAGAGCGGCCAGCCCGTTGCGCTCGCCAAGTACGGATTCGTGTTCTTCAACTACCAGCGCAAGGAAGTGGTGCCTGTGCCGGAAAGCTTCCGCTCACGCTTTGCCTGACCCAGCACTGGACATGAAGGCGGGGTCAGATGAACCCTTTCATCTGACCCCATTCTGTCTCGTGCTGTTCCGGAGCCGTTTCATGCCGGCCCGATAGAAGCCGTAAGCCATAACGCCAGCGAGGAGATTGCCCACCAGTGCGCCACTCATGAGGCCAAAGATGCCACTGATCTGGCTGCCCAGCCAGAGTAGCGGCAAGTAGCAAAGAAACAGCCGCAAAGTGGATACCAGCAGCGCCCGCATCGCCAGTCCCAGGGCGTTGCACACCGACACCATCAGCATACACACGCCCAGGCCGCTGTAACTGAGCGGCACCCGCACCAGATAGGCGGCCAGCACCTCCCGGACGTCGCTGTCGCTTGAGAACAATTCAGACACCAGCCCTGAAGCCAGCACCCAGGTCAGGCCAATGGCAAGCTGCCAGACCACCACGAACCGGACCGCGATGCGCACCAGTTTTCGGATCTGTTCAATATCTCCGGCACCCAGCAACCGGCCAATCATCGGCGGCATCGACATGGTCAGTGCCAGCACCACGACAATGGAGAAAAACTCCAGGCGGGTGCCGAGGCCCCAGGCGGCTACGGCTGCGGAGCCGAAGCCGGCGACAAGGGCTGTTGCCAGCATCGCCGAGACGGCGGGCATCAGCTGACTGACCATGGCCGGTGCCATGATGCCGTTGAGCTGCTTGAGGGCCTGCCAAAGGGCAAGCTGGCGCAGATCAAACCGGACCCAGTGCCGCTTCAGAAGTTTTGGGTAAATCACCAGGCAGCCGATACCGAACGAGGTGACGGTGGCCCAGGCGGCGCCGGGTAAACCCCAGCCAAAGGTAAAAATATAGAGCGGATCCAGGGCGATGTTGGTCAGACTGGTGGCCACCATCATGTACCCCGGCAGTCTGGTGTCGCCGTGGGAGCGGCACACACTGTAGCCGAAGTAGAGAACCGCGCCGGTCCAGGCGGCGATCAGCCAGGGAATCCAGTAGCGTCTGATCAGCGGCAGCAATGTCTCTTCCGCGCCGAGTGCGGTCATGATGTGGCCCTGGAGAAGCCACAGGGTCACACAGATCAGGAAAACCAGGGTTCCACCTACGGTAATGATCAGGCCGCCCAGACGATAGGCGCGGAGTTCGTCACCGGCACCCAGTGTGCGGGAAACGATGGCGGTAGTGGCAATGCCCAGGCCCACCTGAAGACCGATGATCAGCTGCTGCATTGGCAGGGTGAAGCCGAGTGCCGCCAGCGGATCCCGGCCAAGCTGACCCACGAAGGCACTGTCGGCCAGTTGGAAGGTCATCAGGGAGAGTACCCCGAACAGCATGGGCCAGGTCATGCTGTAGAGCTGGCGGGCCAGGCTTGGGGTTTGGGCGGTTGTTTGCACGGGGTGTTTGGGGCCTTGGGTTGGGGTTCCGGCTTTGGGCGGGGATTCTAACAGGTTCTGGTTTGGGTGTTAGCAAAGCTGCTGGCACGGCTTTCCAGGACACGCCGTGAACCCATCCATGGGGGCTTGGCATTGCCATCCCTGGCAATGCACAGTCCTGGAAAGCCGCGCCAGCAGCTTTGCTCGAGCTCAGGCGTTACGGCCAGCGCCTGATTACTGATCCAGTGTTTTAAAGCGCGTTCAGTGCTGCGTCGTAATCCGGCTCGTTCTTGATCTCGTCGACCAGCTGGCTGTGCAGAACCTTGTTGTTCTCATCCAGTACCACTACTGCCCGGGCGCAAAGGCCGGCGAGGGGGCCGTCCTGGATGGCGACGCCGTAGTCCTGCTGGAAGCTGTAGTTCCGGAAGGTGGAGAGGGTTTCGACATTTTTCAGGCCTTCGGCACCGCAGAATCGGGCGGCGGCAAAGGGCAGGTCGGCGGAGATAACGAGTACCACGGTGTTGTCGAGGTTGCCGGCTTTTTCGTTGAATTTCCGGGTGGAGGCGGCGCAGACGCCGGTGTCGATGCTGGGGATGATGTTCAGGATTTTGCGTTTGCCGGCCCAGTTATCGAGTTTGACTTCTTCCAGGCCGCTGTTGGTCAGGGTGAAGGGTGGTGCGTTGTCGCCTGTTTCGAGGAATTTGCCGCTCAGTTCAATAGGGTTGCCGTCGAGGGTAACGTTGTTCATGGGGTTTGCTCCTTGTCGTCTGGTTTAGAGTCTTACGTACTCTGTGTAGACCACTTTGGATGATTTTGCATGTGAGCTTTGGTGGCTGGACTGGTGCGGGGCGGTTATCCAAAACACGCTCCTTGCGGCACATCCCTGTGGCGCTTGGGCTCCGCCATCCATGGCTCCGCACAGTTTTGGATAACCGCCCCGCACCAGTCCCCGAGCCTCGGAGTGGCCTACCTTAGTGCTCAACTGATCTTAACCGCTGGTCGCACTTTGTGCTTCGAAACCCCTTGCAGGATAACGCTGAACCAGCAGCAGATAACAGCCCATGGCAATGGCGGCGCAGGCGGCGATGATGGTGGCCATGATCAGGGAGGTGCCGTCGTGCAGGTGGCCGACGAGCATGCCGGCGAAGGCGGCGATGGCCATCTGGGTGAAGCCGAACAGGGCGGAGGCGGAGCCGGCCATGGTCGGGAAGTTGGCCAGGGCACCGGCCATGGTTTGGGGCAGGACCATGCCGGTGCCGATCATGAACAGGGCCTGGGGCAGGATGACGGCCCAGACGCTGAAGACTTCGCTCAGGGCCAGCACGGCCATCAGGCTGCCTCCACCTACTGCGATTACCAGGCCACGAACCAGGATCTGGTCAGGCAGCAGGCGGCGGCCGAGCCGGACGGCGGTCAGGTTGCCGACAATGTAGCCGGCGACCATGCCGGCGAAGTAGAGGCCAAACTGTTCCGTGGGTACGCCCAGAAAGTCGATGAGCACGAACGATGAGCCGGACAGGAAAGCGAACAGGCCGGAGAAGATCAGGGCGTTGGTCAGGGTATAGCCGAGGAAGCTGATGTCCCGTGCGATGGTGCGGTAGTTCCGGAGCAGGCTGCAGAGTTTCAGGGATTGGCGATGCTCCGGGCGCATGGGCTCGGGAAGGCCGATGGCAACCACCACAGCCATCACCAGCGCGTAGCCGCCCAGTACCAGGAATACCGATGACCAGCCCAGGCTGGCAGTCATAAGCCCGCCAATGGTTGGTGCAATCGCCGGCGCCAGGGCCATGATGCTGGCCAGGATGGCGAGGATCCTGGCGGCTTCACGGGGCGTGTAAATGTCCCGGATCGCCGCACGGCCCAGTACCGGGCCTGCGGAGCCACCCAGGGCTTGCAGGAAGCGGAACAGGATCAGGGTTTCGATATTGGTGGCCAGCGCGCAGCCAATACTGGCGATGGCAAAAAGCACAAATCCGCCAATCATGATCGGTTTGCGACCAAAACGGTCCGCCAGGGGGCCGCAGACTAGCTGGGCAATGGCAAAGCCCACCATGTACAGACTGAGAGTCAGCTGTACCTGATCGGTGCCGGTACCGAAGTCTCTGCCAATCTGTGGCAGTGCCGGCAGATACATATCCGTCGCCAGCGGCCCGAGAGCCACAGCCGCAGCAAGAAGTACAGTTGTCCAGACACTGGTCAAAGTAAGCATTCGCTTCCTGAGTGCGTTATCGAGGAGTTACGACAGGTCAGGTTGGGGAGGTGGCTTTCCGAAACTGTGCGGAGCCATGGATGGCGGAGCCCAAGCGTCACAGGGATGTGCCGCAAGGAGCGTGTTTCGGAAAGCCACCTCCCCAACCTGGCCGACCACCGAGTGTTGGCAGTCTAGGCGAGGGGCGACCAAAAGATAACGGCCTGCACGCTCATACAACCTATGAGTAAAAGTAATTGATTAACTCTTCAGGCTGTTGAGTGCGGCCGCAACGACGTTGATCTGATTGCGCAGCCACTTATGGGCAGGGTCGTTCTGGTTGCGGCGGTGCCAGAGCATCAGCAGGGTAAAGGGTTTGAAATCAAAGGGCAGGGGCACCCAGGCGAAGTCGCGGAGTAAGTGTTTGCTCATGCCTTGCGGGGCTGTGGCCAGCATGTCAGTACCACGGAGGAACTCGGGGAGGCCAGAGAAGTTGGAGACCGTCACCACGTTACGGCGGATCAGGCCCCGGGTGTCGAGCGATGTTTCCAGGCTCGGTTTCTCGCCGGTGGCGAACAGCAGGGCGATGTGGTCGGCCTTCAGGTAATCCGCCAGATCCGCCGGAGGCTCCCGGTGCGCCGGGTCGTAGAACACCACCATGCGGACCGCCATCAGGCCCCGTTGCATAATGTCCGTGGCTTCCGGGGCGTGGGGCGAGAGGATCAGATCACAAACGTCCTTCCGGAGCATATCCGCCCTTGGAATACCCGACGGAATGACCTGCAGGCGGATACCGGGAGCCTCCCGGCGCAGGGTGCGCACGAGGCCCGGCAACAGCAGGTCGCGCTGGTAATCGTTGGCAGCGATCGTGAAGGTGAACTCCGCGGTGGCGGGGCTGAAGGGCGGGCCGGCGGACAGGGACTGGAGGTCGTCCAGAATCTGGCGCACGTGGGGGCCGGCCTGGAGTGCATACCGCGTCGGGGCGATGCCCCGCCCGGATTTGACGAACAGCGGATCGCCGAGGGCGTGGCGGAGGCGCTCAAGCGTGTGGCTCACCGCGGACTGGGTGACGCCCAGCCGCACTGCGGCACGGGAGACACTGCCCTCGTCCAGCACAGCCAGGAAAGTGCTCAGGGCACGGAAGTCCAGGTTCAATGTATCAATTGGATTCATGAATGGCAGTGTAACCCGATACCAGCAGGTGGTGCCACGGTGGGTCTGCGTTCCTGTCTGTTCGTGTTGAGTGATCGTTCAAATCCCGATACTGTGGTTTCAGTACACGATCCCAATACCCGTCCGGATGAGGAGTCCCACCGATGACCATGACTCTTGCTTTTGATGTCTACGGAACCCTGGTCGACCCCATGGGCATGTCCCGCCTGCTGGCGGAAGATGCCGGAGACAAAGCCGAAGCAGTCGCTGCGCTCTGGCGCGAGAAGCAACTGGAGTTCTCGTTCCGGAAGGGCCTGATGAAGGTGTATGAGGATTTTGGCGTGTGCACCCGCCAGGCCCTGCGCTATGCCATGGCGGCCCACAAATTGCCGTTAACCGAAGAACGTGAGAACGCCCTGATGACGGCGTATCTCTCACTGCCCGCTTTTGACGATTCGTTGCCGGCACTGGAAAGCCTGAAGGGGCAGTATCCGTTGTTTGCGTTTTCCAATGGCAGCTACCCGGCCCTTGAGAAAGTGCTAGGGCACAATAACCTGCTTGATCAGTTTGAAGGCCTTGTCTCCGTCGACGACATCAAAAGCTTTAAACCCGACCCCGCTGTGTATACTCATGCGCGGCGTGTGACCGGAGCTTGGGAGAAACCTCTCTGTCTCGTTTCCAGTAACGCATGGGATGTCATTGGTGCGAGGGCGTCTGGTTTGTTGGCAATCTGGGTGAAAAGGGATCCTGATAAAGTATTCGAAGATTGGGGTATTGAACCTTCGGCGGTGATAAGCAGTCTTTTGGAACTACCATCAGCGCTACGAAACCTTAAAAGCTAGCGGAGGCGGGTGTTGGGTCAGGCTGTCCAAAACTGTGCGGAGCCATGGATGGCAGTGCCGAGCCCCCAGGGATGGGTTCACGGCGTGCCTGGCAAAGGCCTGCCCACTGACCGCCGGACTCCTGGCCTCGCAGGCTGATTATCCATGGTGATGAACAAAGCACCATGGCATTACGGTCACATCCGGTGGGCAAACCGGTCACTTCCGGCCACTGCCCAATCCTGCCTCTGGTTGATATGATTACACCCCACTGGAAACAACCACCAAAAACAGGACTGCCATGCTCAGCTTCCTCCCCGCCCCCGTTATCGGCGTACTTAACTCCATCCTGCTGGGACTCAACACCCTGTTCTGGTGCATCCTGCTTTACATCCCGGCCATCCTGAAACTGATCATCCCCACCAAGGGCTTCCGGATCCTGTGCACCAAAGCCATCATCTGGGTCGCCGAAGCCTGGGTCGCCTGTAACACGGGCTGGATGAAGCTGACCCACAAAACCAAATGGGAAGTGAAAGGCGCCGAAAACCTCAAACGGGAAAGCTGGTACCTGGTGCTGGCCAATCACCAGAGCTGGGTTGATATCTTCGCCATGCAGCGGGTCTTCAATCACCGGGCGCCATTCCTGAAATTTTTCCTCAAGCAGCAACTGATCTGGGTGCCGGTTATCGGCCTGGCCTGGTGGGGGCTGGACTTCCCGTTTATGAAGCGATACACCCGCGAGTATCTGATCAAACACCCTGAAAAACGGGGCGAAGATCTCAAGGCGACCCGCCGGGCCTGTGAGCAGTTCCGACATACCCCGGTCAGCGTCATGAACTTCGTGGAAGGCACCCGGTTTACCCAGGCCAAGCACGACAAGCAGAAGTCCCACTACACCCACCTGCTTACCCCCAAGGCCGGCGGTGCCGCCTTCGTGCTGGACGCCATGGGCGACTCGATCCAGACCCTGGTGGATGTCACCATCGCCTACCCGGGTGGCGCGCCGACCTTCTGGGAGTTTATCTGCGGCCGGGTGAGCGAAGTCAAAATGGAAATCCACACCGTCGACATCCCGGAACACCTGAAAGGCCGGGACTATTCAACGGATGCCGAGCACCGCCGGAATGTGAAAAACTGGCTGCGGGATCAGTGGCGGGCGAAAGATGAGCGGCTGGAGCGAATGCTGGCCCAATAATAACACCGGCGGAGGGTGTCAGCTCTTGCTTTCGTCCTCCTCAATCTCATCCGGATGCGCCTGCCACTGCGGTTTTTCAACCGTTGGCGGAGCCGTTCCCGGTTGGGATTTCTTCGGCTGCGACCAGCTTGAAATTGATCTGTCTGCGCTCCTCATCCACGCCGGAAAAACTCACGGTTACGGGCTGCTCCAGCTGGAAGATGCGACCGTTCTTGTTGTGGATCAGGCGGAGGGTGACCGGATCAAAGCCGTATTTACCCTCCAGATCCTTGCAGCTGACAAAGCCTTCCAGTCCGTTTGCGTCCAGGCGCACAAAGAATCCGGCTGGCACGGTGCGGCTGATGACACCGGCCATGGGCTCGTCGCCCAGGGTTTTGGCAAAGTCGCTCTTGAGCCAGGCTTCCAGGCTGTTTGCGGCCTGGCGGGCGCGGATCTGGGCAGCCTGCAGGGCCTCCAGCTGATCCACGGTCAGAGCCTTCATGGGTATATCCCAGAGAGCGGCCTTGATCAGCCGGTGCACATAGAAATCGGAGAACTTGCGCAGCGGTGACGTGAAGGTGGTGTAGGCCTCCAGTCCCATGCCGTGGTGGGGCTCGGGCCTGAAGCCCAGCTCGGCCCTCGCCAGCTGCCTTGAAAGGATGGCCTTGACCGGCACCTCCGCTTCCAGTGCGTCGGTTTCCTTCATCAGGGTCCTGAAGCCGTCAGCCTGATGGGCGTCCACTCCGGAAAGGTGCGGTGCATGGCTGTCGATCAGCGCCCGGATGTTGTCGGCGCGATCATCCCGCAGGCCGGGATGCCGGATGAACAGGCCGTCAGTCTGGCGAGTGAGGAAATCGGCGGCGCAGCGGTTGGCGGCGACCATGCATTCCTCTACCAGACGATGGGCCTCGTTCTGCACGGACGGCTCAATCAGGCGGATGCGTTTGTTCTCATCCAGCCGTAACCGGAATTCCGGCCGGTCACCGCTGAGCAGTGCATGCTCGCTGCGCCATTTTCTGAGGGCGGTAGCCGCCTGATGCAGCTGGTCCAGGCTGTTGCCTACGGCATCCGGCAGGGCCTTGATGTCATCGTCTATCCGGCCTTCGATCAGGTTGGAGACCAGCTCGTAACTGAGCTTGCCTTTGGACTGAATCACCGCCTGGTGAAAGCTGTAGTCGCCCAGGCTGCCATCATTATTCACCTGCAGGTCGCAGACCAGCGCCAGACGTCTCGCCTCCGGCATCAGGGAACACAGGCGGGTACTGATACTGTCCGGCAGCATCGGCAATGGCTCGCCGGGGAAGTAGATGGCGGTGGCCCGGTTGAACGCCTCCTGCTCGGCCGGGCTGTCCGGTTCAATCACCGCGGTCGGGTCGGCAATGGCGATGGACAGAGCCCAGCCGGTGGCATTGGGCTCGGCCAGCAGGGCGTCGTCCATGTCCTGGGTGCCCGGGCTGTCGATGGTGACATAGGCGCGGTCTGTGCGGTCTTCCCGCCCGGCTTTCCGGGATTCGATATCGCGGTCACTCAGGCTGTCGGCCTGCTTCTGTACGGCGTCCGGCCAGGTGTCCGCCAGGTCAAATGTAGCCAGGGTGAAGGCGCGTTCAATGCCAGGTTCCCCGGCCTTGCCGATGACCCGCAGCACCTTGGCCTGGCCCTTGCCATCCTTGATCGGATGCTTGTGAATCTGGCAATAGATGTAGTCATCCGGCTGGGCATTCATCCGTTCTTTGGGCGGAATGAAGATCCAGCGATTGATACCCGGGGTCTCGGGCACTACGAAATGGCCTTTGCCTTTGACCAGGTAACGGCCAACAAAGGTGTTCAGGCGGGTTTCCAGCAGTTCGTCCACCACACCCTGGGTTTTGCCTTTCTCCACTTCCTGTTCGGTGACATTCACCCGGTCTCCCGGCAGGACTTTCTGCATTTCTTCCGGAGGCAGAAAAACATCGCGGCCCTCGTCAAGCGCAACGAACCCGAAGCGGCCATTGGTGGCTTTGACGGTACCGGGGAAGACCACCTTGTTTTCCTCAATATCGGATTTCAGCTGGCGCAACTGGCTGAGAGCGTCGGCATTAAGCATGAAGTAACCTGGCTGGTAAATAATGAATGATGGGGCGGAGTATAACGGTTATGGCCTCATGCGTCAGATAGCAGAATACCCGAATCAGATCTCGGCCCAGAATCGCTGGAGATTGGCCAGGGACTTGGTGAGCAGATCGAACTCGGCGGTCTTGCCCTCGCGTTCGAAAAGCTGCCGCCGGGCGGTGTCGAGATCGAACAGCACCTCTCTGTGAGCCGGATCCCGGATGGTACTCTGAATCCAGCCAATGGCGACACGGCGCTGGCCAAAGGTCACCGGCTCAACCCGGTGCAGGGTCGAGGAGGGATAGATCACGGCGGCGCCAGCGGGCAGTTTGTAGGACTGTTCACCGGCCGTGGTATCGGTCACCAGCTCACCGCCCTCGTAGCTGTCGGGATCATCCAGGAACAGGGTAAAGGAAATGTCGGTCCGCAACCGGCCGGGCCCGCGGCCCATCACCGGATCGTCCACATGGTTACCGTAGGTCATGCCATCCCGGTAGCGACTGAACAGGATGGGCGTCATTTTCGCGGGCCTTACCGCCATCTGGAAGAGCGGGTGTTCGGTCAGTGCCTTCTCCACCTCGGAGCGAAGCTCGTTTGCGGTTTTGTCGGCCATCTGCATCTGTTCATTGTTCTTGACCAGTCTGGCGTGCCAGCCGGCGGTGTTGCGGCCATCTTCAAAGCGGCCGCTGTCCAGCGCAGCGCGTATACGGTCCAGTTGCCCGGTGGTCAGGATCTCGCTGATGCACAGAATCATGGTTCCTCCAATCCGTAATACGAATAATTTGCAATCAGGTGTGGCATTAAAGCATCATGCACCACCATGGTACAGCCATTAATCTTCCCGCCGTTGAGGGCCCTCCGCCTGCGGCCTGTTTGAGGAGAACACGATGACAAATCAGAAACTGAAACTGTGGACCGGCATTGGTGTGGCGACCTTGCTGGCAAGCTCCGGTGCCATGGCCGATGAACACAAGGATCGGCAACACGACGATGGGATGACCTCTGGCTCCCACGGTGGAGAGGGCGGTGAAGGTGGTGAAAACCATGGCGAAGCCGGTGCCGCGTTCAGCTATTTTGCTGCCGGTGGTGAAGGTGGCGAAGGTGGTGAGGCCGGAGGCGCTGTGTCTGCCGCTGACTCCGACGGAGCCTATGTTGCCATGCTCCAGATGATGCAGGGGCACCTGATGGCCGCCCGGGAACTGATCAAATCGGGGAAAGCCGCCGACGGCCGGCCCCATCTGACCCATCCCTGGGTTGAGATATATCCGATGGCCGAGGCAGGCCTTGAGAGCCGGGGTCAGAAAGAGCTGGGCAACCATCTGAAGGCACTGGCTGAAAATGCCGGACAGGTAGAAAACTGGGGGGATGTCAGCCAGGAGTTTCAGGCGGCCTGGATGGCCATCCAGAAGGCGGAGAAATCCGTTGAGGGCCGCAGTGCCGCCAGCGTGTCCAAAGTTGTACTGTCGCTGACCAAGCAAGCGGTACTGGAGTATGATGGGGCGTTGGAAAACGGGCGTTTCGTGGCCGAGCATGAATACCAGGACGGCCGTGGTTTTGTCCGCTCTGCCCGGGAATATCTGAATAATCACCAAGTGGTTCTCAAGAAGCGGAATAAAGAAGCCTGGCGGGATGCCGGCAAGGCTCTGGATGAGATGCTGAAGGCCTGGCCAACAGCAGTGCCGCCGGAACAGCCTGTCATTCCTGTCGCCAATCTGTATGCCGCCCAGGCACGCCTGGAGCTGGCACTGGCACCTTACCTGTATTGAGCCCGCCACCAAAACCGGGGCCGCAGTGGCCCCGGTTTTGGCGTAATGTCCGGGTTAATTGTACTGTGCAAATACCCGGGTCTGGCCGGTCTCGTTAAACAGGATGACCTTATAATGGTCTTTCCGGTCGCCCATTTCCATACCCGGTGAGCCGATCGGCATGCCCGGAGCGCTCAGCCCGGTGGCTTTCGGCGCTTCCGCTATCAGCCGCTGGATGTCGCTGGCCGGCACATGGCCTTCGATTACATAGTCACCGATAAATGCGGTGTGGCAGCTGGCCAGGGCCGGAGTGAGACCGGCATCGGCCTTGATCGGATTGAGGTTGCTGGTTTCGGTGACGTCTACCTCAAAACCGTTTTCCTCCAGGTGTTTGACCCAGGCGGTGCAGCAGCCGCAGGTCGGTGATTTGTAAACATGGATATTCTGGGCGGCACCCGCCGCCAGCGTGGTGGTGCTGAAGCCCAGGGCGGCCATCAGGCCGAGAGCCAGGGTGTGTTTTTTCATGGCGTTTTCCTCAGTGGTGACTGTTGGTGTTCGTTTGAGCCCTTTTCGCCGGCTCCGGAAAGCCAGAACCACCAGACAATGGCAGCCATCAGGGCAAGTCCTCCGGCATTGACCAGAAGTGTTTCCATCAGTTCCGCTCCTTTTGCTGTTTCGGACCACTGTTCGCGTCGTCCCGTGCCGGTCTGTGACTGCTTTTGAACAGCCGCAGGCGGTTGGCGTTGGAGACCACGGTCACCGACGACAGGGACATGGCGGCGCCGGCCAGTATCGGGCTCATCAGGATTCCCCAGACAGGGTAAAGCAGGCCGGCGGCCACTGGAATACCCAGTGTGTTGTATATGAAAGCGCCAAACAGGTTCTGGTGAATGTTTTTCACCGTGGCCCGGGAAATTTCAATGGCATCGGGCACGCCGTGCAGGGAGCCGCGCATCAGCGTGATACCGGCGCTTTCGATGGCAACATCGGTGCCGGTGCCGATGGCAAAGCCGACATCGGCCGCTGCCAGGGCCGGGGCGTCATTGATGCCGTCGCCGACCATGGCGACGGTATGGCCCTTGCTGCGCATCTCACTGACCACTTCGGCCTTGTCTTCCGGCAGCACTTCCGCCCGGTAGTCGTCAATCCCCGCTTTGTTCGCAATGGCTTTGGCGGTGGCGTCGACATCGCCGGTGACCATCATTACCCGAATTCCGGCGTCGTGCAGGCGCCGTATCGCCGCCCGGGAGTCGGCCTTGATGGCGTCGGCAACACCGATGACACCGAGGGCTTTGTTGCCCAGTGCCAGGAACAGCGGCGTGCCGGCCTCTTCAGCAATCGTGCTGGCGGCATCGGTCAGGTCGCCCAGGGCAATACCTTCGCCTTCCAGCCAGCGCCGGTTGCCCAGGCGCAAGGGCTCGCCGTCGAACTCGCCTCTAACGCCCTTGCCGTTCAGGGCTTCAAACCCGCTGACCTTTGCGGCCTCGGCACCTTCCTCTTTCGCCTTTGCCAGAATGGCTTCGGCGAGAGGGTGTTCCGAGTGCTGTTCGAGCCCAGCCGCCAGAGTCAGCAGGCGCTGCTTGTCGCCATTGCTGGCATGCACGCGGGTTACCGCCGGATGGCCTTCGGTGATGGTGCCGGTCTTGTCCAGAATCACCAGATCCAGCTTTCCGGCCGTCTGCAGGGCATCGCCCTGGCGAATCAGCGCGCCGTATTCCGCCGCCTTGCCAACGCCGACCATCACCGACATGGGGGTGGCCAGCCCCAGGGCACAGGGGCAGGCAATGATCAGCACCGTGGTGGCGGCTACCATCATGTGGACCACTGCCGGCTCCGGCCCGAGGTTGTACCAGACCAATGCCGCCGATACCGCAATCAGCATGACCGTGGGTACGAACACCGAGGAAATCCTGTCGGCCAGCCGGCCAATGGCGGGCTTGGAGCCCTGGGCCTTTTTCACCAGCCTGATGATTTGCGCCAGTGCGGTTTCGCTGCCCACCCTTGTGGCTTCGTAGACAATGGAGCCACGGGTGTTCAGGGTGCCGGCGGACACCTCATCGCCCTGTGACTTGCTCACCGGCATGGGCTCGCCGGTCAGCATGCTTTCATCAATACGGGTGGAGCCTTCGGCGATAATACCGTCCACCGGCAGTTTCTCCCCGGGCCGGACCCGGATGTGGTCGCCCTTCCGGACCTCTTCCACCGGGATATCCTGCTCTTCACCGTCACGGATCACCCGGGCAGTTTTCGCTCTCAGGTCCAGCAACCGGCGCACTGCTTCGGAAGTCTTGCCCTTGGCCCGCAGCTCCAGAGCCTGACCCAGGTTGATCAGGCCAATAATCATGGCCGAGGCCTCAAAATACACATGCCGCGCCATCTCCGGCAGCGCGCCGGGTACACTGGCTACCACGATGGAGTAGAGCCAGGCGGTGCCGGTGCCGAGGGCGATCAGGGTATCCATGTTGGCGTTATGATGCCGGAGGGCCTTCCAGGCCCCGGTGTAGAAATGCCCGCCGGTGGCGGCCATCACAATCAGGGTCAGCACCCCCAGCCCGAGCCAGGTGCCCTGGTTGGCCTCGGTCACCACCATGGTGCCAAAGCCCATCCCCCAGACCATCAGACCGAGCCCCAGCACGAGGCTCACTGCCATCTTCACCAGCAAGGACTTGTACTGCCTGGTGTCCTGTTCCTGCCTGCGGTCGTCCGCTTCGTCCTCATCCTCAATCACGCTGGCGCCATAACCGGCGCTTTCCACTGCCCTTACCAGAGTCCCGGGATCTGCGTCACCCGTGGCCGTTGCGGTGTTGTCCGCCAGATTCATGTGCGCATGGCGGATACCGGGCACCGACATCAGGGCTTTCTCGATGGTATTGACACAGGATGCGCAGGTGGCGCCTGTCACCGACAGAAGAACCTGGCCGTCCCCGGCAGCAGAAGATCCGGACCGGCTATCGTCAGAGACCGCCTCAGGAGTAACGTCAGCCAGATCATCCTGACGATCACCGATGTCTTTGCTGTCCCCATGTTTGGACGCGCAGCAACCGGCAGGCTCCGGGGTGTCTTCGAAGGGTTCGGCCGGATAACCCGTTTCAGTCACAATCCGTGCCGCCTCGGCCGCATTCACTCCTTCAGGCAGTGCGACTGTCTGTTTGTCGAGATCCACTTCTACCAGCTCCATATCGCCAGTCAGCGGCTCCAGGGCCGTGCGGATCTTTCTGGCACAACCCTGGCACGAGGCCCCGGAAATACTGAGTGTGGTGTGTAACACGACTGCCTCATTCATTCGTTACTGCTCCTCAACCGGGTCGCTTTTCCCACGAATGGGCGAAGGGTCTTCCCAGTGTTCGATCAACCGACAGATGGTATGGCCATCCGGCGTGCCATCCGGCATCTCCTGCCACGCGGACAAGGCCGCGGTCATCCGCTGGCGAAGCTGCTGCAACTCACGAATTTCCCGCTCAACCTCCGCAAGCCGCTGCTGAAACACATCCCGCACCATCGGACACGGAGAATGGTGATCTTCCGCCTGATCCAGAATCTGCCGGATCTCCGGCAATGAAAACCCCAACTGCCGCGCCTTCCGGGCAAACCGGAGGCGTCGTAGATCGTCGGCATCAAACTGCTGGTAGTTGTTGTCCGGATTGCGAGCCGGCTTCAGCAGATTTTCCCGGGTGTAAAAGCGCACGGTATCCGGGTTCACTCCAGCGGCTTCTGCAATGTCTTTGACTTTCATGGCGGATCTTCCGATGCAGTTCTGATCATTTACCCGGACGGGAAGCATACAACTTGCGGAGCGCCGGCGTGGGAGATTCTTCCGAAAACCGCTGTGAATACGTCCCTGTACGCTTGCTCTCCGCCATCCTTGGCTCCGAGCATTTTCGGAAGAATCTCCCACGCCGACGCGGCAATCACCGAAACCGAAAACTTAGAACAGTTTAAAACCTGTGAGCAACTCACAGGTCAAAGGTTTTTTTGGGAAGGAAAGCTACTGGCCCCTGGAGCGAAGAAACGTACCGCAGGCCTTGCACTGGTCCGGTGCCATCAGTTTCGCCTGCCAGCCAATCCTGTGGCCACAGGCCGGGCACGCCAGCCGCAACTGAAGCACAATGATCGGCGTAATCAGAGCAGCGATCAGAACCCCAAGAGGCCCCCAGCTCTCACCACTGGACAACCCAAGCTGACTGCTGAACACCAGGATGATTGTCAGCGCCACAAAGGCAAAAATAAAATAGTTCCGGTTCCAGCGCTCCCACTGGCGGATTTTTTCGTCCTGTTCCGGAGTCAGGTATTTTTCGGCCATAAAGTCTCACCTGAAGTATCTGACGGGTATCATGGCGATGGCCGGCGGCAATTACAAACCGGAATCGGCGGTAATGCCCGCCACCAGAATGCCGGAAGCCAGCGCCTGCTCAAGATCGGACACTGGAATCGGCCGGCTGATCAGATACCCCTGGGCAAAGTTGCACCGGTGATTCTTCAGGAAACTCAGTTGGTCCTCGGTTTCGACACCTTCCGCGACCACCTGAATGCCGAGATTGTGGGCCAGATTGATCACTGCCCGCGTGATCACCGCATCATCATGGCGCTCGGTGACATCCGTGATAAAGGAACGGTCAATTTTCAGCAGGTCCACCGGGAAGTCGCGCAGATAGCCCAGAGAAGAATAGCCAACCCCGAAATCATCAATCGCCAGACGCACCCCGAGTTGATGCAGGCGGGAGAGCTGGTTCAGGTTGTGCTCAATGTTCTGGATGAAGATCTCCTCGGTGAGTTCCACCTCCAGGCGATCAGCGGGCACATTTTCCGCGGCCAGAGCTTCCCGGATGTGATCCACCAGGCCTTCGTCATCCAGCTCCCGGCCGGAGAGATTCACTGCAATGCAAAGCCCTTCTTGCGGGGTCCCCTGCCATTTTGCCAACTGGCGACACGCCGCCATCACCACCCAGCGACCGATATCGGTAATCCGGCCGCTTTCCTCGGCCAGAGGAATGAACTCCACCGGCGGCAATAGCCCCCGCCGTGGGTGCTGCCAGCGAATCAGTGCTTCAACACTCTGGATTTCACCGTTGTCCAGGTTCAGTTGGGGCTGGTAATAGAGCACGAACTCATTGTTGGCCAGGGCCTGGCTCAGGTCCTTGTCCAGCTCAAGGCGCATGACCTCCCGGTCCTGCATGCCTTCGGTGTAGAACTGATAAGTGTTCCGACCCTGCTCTTTGGCCCGGTAGAGGGCGACGTCGGCATTGCGCAGCAGGGTGTCCGCATCCAGACCGCTCTGGGGATACACCGCCACGCCCACGGTGGCGGTAATGCTGTGGGATTGTCCCTGCACATCAAAAGGCAGGTCGAAACACTGTTTGATCTGGCCCAGCAGGTGGATGATATCGTCAATATCATCCACCTGCTGCTGGCAGAGCATAAACTCATCGCCACCGGAGTAGGCCACCAGAATCCGCTCATTACTGAGTCGGTTCAGCCGCTCGGAAACCTTGATCAGCAGCTCATCGCCAAACTGGTGGCCAAGGGAGTCGTTGAGGGTCTGGAAGCGGTCCAGATCGAGCATGATCAGGGCGACCTGGCGCATCTGGCGATCGGCAATATTCAGGGTATGGGACAGGTCTTCCATGAAGAAACGACGGTTCGCGAGGCCGGTCAGGGTATCGGTGGATTCCAGCCGGGCCAGGTCTTTCTGGATGGCGGCTCGTTGCGCGATTTCCCGGTCCAGCTCCCTGCGGGTCTTCAGCAGGGTCCGGTTCCGTTTCAGGATCAGTTGCACCAGCAATGCGGTCAGGCTGGTGAGCAGCCCCATCAGCAGGAGGGTTGTGAAGGTCATTCCCGGCCAGTCGCTGTACCGGTTCGCCACCCACTCTTCGGAAGGGTAGAGGGTCAGTGTCCAGTCCAGTGTTGGCAGATCAACCGGGTGGGTATGCGCGAAGTCAGGATTAACGGATTGCGAGTCGTTCAGCACATAGCGCACTGCGCCGGCCTGGCGGATCTCGATCCGGACAAACTCCAGCACCCGGCTGGTCAGGAGCTGGCGGGCCAGTACGTCCATCCGGAACACGCCGGCAATGAAGCCGTTGTTGTCGGCGCCGGCGCCCACCGGCGCATAGATCACCATGCCCTTGCCGCCCTGGCGTAGATCAACGATGCCGGACAGGTCCCAGTTGTCGGTTTGCCTTGCCAGCTCAAGGGCCTGTCGGCGTTCATCGTTAAACGCCACGTTGTAGCCGATAACCTCTTCGTTGTCGGTTACCGGCTCCAGCCAGCGGATAACAAAGTTCCGGTCGATCCACTCGATAGCCTGGTAAACACCGAAGTCGTCCAGGTAATTGCGGGCGTCTTGCCGCCACTCACGTTCGGTCGTGGAGGGATTTGCCTGCAGGCGTTTCGCCATGCGCCGGATGGCCTCGGAATGGACCCGAAACTCCCGTTCCAGATGGTTGGCCAGGGCCCGGGCTTCATTGGCCAGACTGGTATCGATCTGGTTCCTGTCCTGTTGTGCCAGTCCGTAACGCAGGCCCGTGGCCAGGCCCAGGAAAACCAGAAAGATCACCACCGGAAACACCGGGCTTAAAAGACCCGATATAACGGCTCCAGGGGGCGATGCAGGTTTTTCCACAGGTTACTCCGTGACTTTGAACGGGTTGGCAGAGCGAAATCGATTATGAGGCATTTTGATCGGGCACCGCTATCAGTTGCTGAATCCGGTCATGCAACGAGACTCCGAAGGCACCATCAGGCAGGGGGCGTGCAATTTCCGGTGAGGTCCGGCCCTGGAAAGCGGTAGTGGCTGCAAGATCAATCACCCTGGGCTCTACCGGCTTCTTGCCGGCATCCAACATAATTTCCACCCTCGGCCTCAGCTTGCGCCCCGGGTGTGTTGCCACCACGATGGCAACCTCTCCGGTAGACAGTTCTACCAGACTGCCAGGCGGATACACACCAACCATTCGGATAAATGCCTCCACCATACTGGCATCGAACTGCTGGCCCCGGTTCCGGTAGAGAATGCGAATGGCATCGGAAGTGGGCAGCCCGTCCCGGTAGCAACGGTCGCTGGTGATGGCATCAAAGGCATCAACGATGGAGACGAGCCGGGCAAACCGGCTGATCTGCCATTCCGCCAGTTGTTGCGGGTAGCCCTGACCATCCATTCTTTCATGATGGTGGCAGGTGACATCGCTGACGATGGGGTCAAGGCTTGAGTCGGCCCGGAGCAGTTCATACCCCAGCGTGGTGTGCTGGCGCATGATGCTGTGTTCGTCCGGAGTCAGTGCTCCGGGCTTGTTGAGGACCTCGTCAGGCACCTTGAGCTTGCCGAGATCGTGCAGAAGCCCGCACATTCCCACTGTCTCCAGATCATCGTCCGGCAGTCCCAGAAATCGGGCAAAGGCCACGCAGAAAATGGCCACCCGCAGACAGTGCTCAGCGGTGTAGGCGTCCCGGGATTTGATCCGGCTCATCCAGAACATGGCGCTGGCATTGGCTTTCACGCTCTCAACACACTCCCGAATGACCGGGCGGGCACTCTGGAGATTGAGGTCCTTGCCCGCCTCGATCTTTCGGGTAACCTCCTCCACAAACGCCTGAGTCCGGTTCCAGGTCTCTTGTGCCCGGGGGATTTCCTGGGCCAGGGTGCGGGTTTCCGGTAACGGCTCAGTAGTGCGCCGCTTGAGCAGCGATACCTGGTCGAGCACCGGATTCAGCCGATCTTCCTCGTCTTCCACGAGGACCCATTCGCAATACTGGCGGAGGATCTGCGCCTCGTCATCATCGGTGAGGGTAAAACCCTGGAACAGAACCGGAACCTGGGTCCATGGCCGGTCCAGGCTGACAATCCGCATCCCCGGTTTTAACAGATCGACAGGTAGCCTTGCCCGCTGAAGGATCGAAACGCGGGAGCGGGCGTTGTCAGGAAACGTGCCTGCTGAATTCGTTGATTCCAGGGCCGGTTTACTGGATTTACGTCGGAACCACATGGCGCTACCAGACTTCTGATTATTTGTGCCGATTATGTCAGACCTGACAGGCCTGTTACAGCGGAGTGCCAGAAGTGTGACGTGGTTCCTGATTCAGGTCAGGTTTCAGGTGCGTCCGGCAACTGGGGGGATGCCCTGGCGTGGGATTTCCTGTTTCGGACAGCGATCCATCACCACTGTCAGGCCGGCGGCCTCGGCCCGGGCAGCGCCCTCTTCGTTAATCACCCCAATTTGCATCCAGACCACCGGAATATTCAGTTCGATGGCCTGATCGATCACTGTGTCGGTGCGCTCAGGCGCGAGGAAGAGCTCAACCATGTCAACCGGTTCCGGCAGGGCATGAAGGTCGGCGTAGACGGGTTCACCGAGTACCTGCTGCCCGGCCAGCCGGGGATTCACCGGAATGATCCGGTAGCCGTGGGCCTGCAGGTATTCCATGACCTCGTGAGAGGGCCGGGTGGTCTTTTCACTGGCGCCCACAAGTGCAATGGTTTTTACGGTTTCCAGAATATGGCGCAACTGGTCGGGATTGTTGCTTGGCATAAAGAATGGACGCCTTCGCTGATTTAACGGTGTGCCTCAAGGCAGACTGACACAGATTCGGCATAGCGTAGCGCGTGTGGCTTGTCGATTTCCACCTGGGCCCATTGGACCGCCTCGTGCTCCATCACGATAGTCAGCACTTCATGGGTCAGCCGTTCCAGCAGGACAAAGCGGTTGCCATTCACATGATGGATGATCTGCTTGGTGATCGTGCGGTAGTTCAGGGCCGCCGAAATCTCATTGCGGTTGACCGCCTCGGTGGCATCGTAAGTCAGGCTTACGTTAATCAGCACGTCCTGCTGATTGCTGATCTCTTCTTCCTTGATACCAATATAGGCTCTCAGTAACAGGTCCTTGATACGGACCCTGGCCTGGTGATTCCCGATAACCTCTGTCATACCGTCGCCCTCCGGGTTGCTGTTCTCAGCGGTTGGTGCCTATCAGGTTGAGAAACTCGGTACGTGTCGCCTGGGATTTTCGGAACTGCCCCAGCATCATGGAGGTTTTCATGCGGGAGTTCTGTTTCTCCACGCCCCGCATCATCATGCACATGTGCTGCGCCTCGATGACCACGGCCACCCCCTTGGCGTCGGTGACGCTTTCAATGGCCTCGGCAATCTGCCGGGTCAGGTTTTCCTGGATCTGCAGGCGGCGGGCATACATATCGACAATGCGAGCAAACTTTGACAGGCCAAGCACCTTGCCCTGGGGCAGATAGGCGATGTGGCACTTGCCAATGAACGGCAGGATATGGTGCTCGCACATGCTGTACAGCTCGATGTCCTGAACCACTACCATCTCGTCCATGGCAGACTCGAACACGGCATTGTTGATCAGGTCGCCGAGATCCTGCTGATAGCCGTGGGTCAGGAACTGCATGGCTTTGGCGGCACGCATGGGGGTGTCCTGCAGACCTTCACGGTTGGTGTCTTCGCCCAGCCCGTCAATAATGGCGCGGTAGTGGCCCGAGAGGTCGTCAAGGAGTCTGGTCATAATCTCTTCCGGTTAGCTGTGTCTTACGAGGGCAAAAGCTTAAGTCAATTCGTCCGTTATCTCTACGGTTTACGGCAACACGCCGGGAAAAGACCACTTTCTCGGTAACGCTGCCCGCCTGTTTGGTAAGGCTATGGCAGTTCGCTAAGGCTATGGCAGAGGGGGCGGGTTTGTTCTAAAGTTTCAGGCTGTGAACGTTCGCCGGGGACAGTGCATGGAACAGGTGATAGCCAATGTCGGTGGTGCAACCGCCGCAGGGCATGATGCCGCCACCCTTGAGGGGTGGCAACAGGGAGGTAAATGGTTCAGTTACGAGGGCCATGCCATTTTCAGTCGCATGGCGGGCACGGGAGAGCCGCTGGTCCTGATTCACGGATTTCCCACTGCCAGTTGGGACTGGAACCGGCTTTGGCCGATGCTGGTGCAGCAGCACAATGTTCTGACCCTGGACATGTTGGGTTTCGGTTTTTCCGACAAGCCTCTGAACTACGATTACAGCATTGAGGACCAGGCTGACCTGTTCCAGGGCTGGATCGAGGGCCTGGGTTTGCCTTCGGTACATCTGTTTGTCCATGATTACGGATGCAGTGTGGCCCAGGAGCTGCTGGCCCGTGAGCAGGAAGGTGGTTTGCCGTTCCGGATTGCCAGTGTGTGCTTTCTGAATGGTGCCCTTTTTCCGGAAGTGCACAATCCCTTGCTGATCCAGAAGCTGTTGCGAAGCCCTTTTGGCGGGCTGATCAGCCGGGGTCTGACCCGGCGCAGTTTCGAGCGCAACTTCCGCCGGCTGTTCGGGAGCCAGAACCCGCCGGACCGGCAGGATATGGAAGACTTCTGGCACCTGCTGACCTACAACAACGGCCGGGGCATACTGCACCACCTGATCCAGTTCATGGAGGAGCGCCGGTGTCATCGAAACCGGTGGGTCGGCGCCTTGCAGAAGGCAAAACAGCCGATGCGACTGATTTCCGGTACCGCCGATCCGGTGTCCGGTGCCGGCATGGCCAGACGTTACCGGGAACTGATTCCAGATGCCGATGTGGTCTGCCTGAGGAATACCGGCCATTACCCCCATTTCGAATGCCCTTGGGACGTCTTCAGCGCCTACCGGGATTTACGCAAACAGTGCGATCATTGAGCGGGCCTGGCAGCCTGTCCGAGGTTGTCAGACCCCTCTGAGTCGCGGACGGTCTATACTGGTACAGATTACAGGTAAAGAGTGCAGACCGAACCGTCCGGGAGAAGAATATGTCAGATGAGAAACCGGTAGTGGCCAGTAAGACACCCTTCTCCGTGCTTGTGGAAGCCGGCAAGAACTACTTCTGGTGTGCTTGCGGGCGAAGTCAAAGCCAGCCCTTCTGTGATGGGACCCACAAAGGAACCGGGATAACACCGGTGAAGTATGAGGCCCGGAAGAAGGAGTGGGTCTGGTTTTGCGGCTGCAAGCAGACCGGCAATGCCCCGTTTTGCGACGGCAGCCACAAGAATCTTGCCTAAGGGAAATACTCAGGCCCGGGCCTTTCCGGCCGCGCCGTACACCAGTAGAAACGTCGCAAAGGCCGTCACCACAACCGAAGGCCCCGCGGGCGTGTCCAGGTGCCAGGACAGGCTCAGGCCTCCGGTCACCGCAACAAATCCGAACACCACCGCCATGGCCGCCATGATTTCCGGGTTATGGGCCAGTCGCCGGGCGGTCGCGGCGGGAATAATCAGCAAGGCGGTGATCAGCAGCACACCGACGATTTTCATGGCCACCGCGATCACCAGGGAGAACATCAACATCAGCACCAGCCGGAGACGTTCCACGGCAATGCCTTCGACCCGGGCCAGCTCCTCGTGGATGGTGCTCATCAACAGCCCGCGCCAGAGCACGGCCAGAAGGATCAGGATGAGCGTGGCGCCCCCGTAGATCCACAGCAGGTCGTTCCGGCTCATGGCGAGCAGGTCGCCGAATAGCAGGCCGGTGAGATCCACCCGGACATCCGGCATGAAGCTCAGGGTAACCAGACCGATGGCGAGGGCACTGTGGGCGAGAATGCCCAGCAGGGTATCGGTGGCCAGGGCCTGGGTGCGGGAAAACATCACCAGTGCCATGGCCAGAACCGCACAGGTGATGATCACGCCGACATTCAGTGGCACGCTGATCAGAAAACTCAGGGCAATGCCGAGCAGGGCAGAGTGTGCCAGGGTGTCGCCAAAATAGGCCATGCGGCGCCAGACCACAAAACAGCCCAGCGGTCCCGCCACCAGCGCCACACCCAGGCCGCCGATCAGGGCACGCCAGAAGAAGTCGTCCAGAACGGCATCAATGGTGGGCATGGTCACACCCCTCATGGCCGGTATGGGCACGATGCGGTCCAGCGGCAACCACATCGCCGTGCAGATCATGGCGATGATTGTGGTGGTGATGGTAAACCGCGAGGGACTCAGCCACCGGCTGTCCGAAGGTTTCGATAAAGGCCGGGTCGTGGGAGATATCCGCCGGGGAGCCGCTGCAGCACACATGCTGGTTCAGGCAGATGACCTTGTCGGTTGCCGCCATTACCAGGTGCAGATCGTGGGAGATCATGATCACGCCGCAGTTCAGCTCGTCCCGGAGCTGGCGAATCAGGTCATACAGCGATGCCTGGCCGTTGATATCCACGCCCTGGGCGGGTTCATCGAGTACCAGAAGATCCGGCTTCCGGGCCAGGGCCCGTGCCAGCAGGAGCCGCTGTTTCTCGCCGCCGGACAGGTGGTGGACGGAAGCGTCCAGCAGCTGCCGGACCCCGGTGCGGGCCAGGGCTGACTCACATTCCGCCAGTGGCATGCCACTGAGCAACATGAACCGCTTTACGCTCAGGGGAAGCGTTGCTTCGAGTGTGAGATGTTGCGGAACGTAGCCGATCACCAGGCCTTTCCGGAGCGACACCTTGCCATCCGACACCTTCTGAATGCCAAGAATGGCCTTGATCAGGGTGGTCTTGCCCGCTCCGTTGGGGCCGATAACGGTGATGATATCCCCGCGGTGCACTTTCAGATTGACCCGGTCCACCACCGGCCGTTTGTCAAACCGGACGGTGAGATTGTCGAGGGTTACCAATGGGTCAGTCATGGCCGGGCTCCGCCTGGCAACGGGGACATAGCCCGGCGATCTCGAGGGTGGTGTTTTCGGCTCTGAAACCCTCGTCAGCAGCCGCTTTACGTACCTCGGAAGAGACTTCCGGCACAGTCAGCTCCAGGACATTGCCACAGGCGCGGCAGATCAGAAACATACCGGTGTGGCTTTCCCCGGCGTGGGTACAGCCGATAAAGGCATTGAGGGAGGCAATGCGGTGCACCAGGCCGTTTTGCTGCAGGAAATCCAGCGCCCGGTAAACCGTGGGTGGCGCCGCGTTATGGCCATCAGAGGACAGCTCTCCGAGCACATCGTAGGCCCTCAGGGGCTTGTGGGACTGCCAGATAAGTTCCAGAACGCGCTCCCGGATGGGGGTCAGGCGGGCATTGTGCTGCTGACAGATGATCCTGGCGTCAGCAAGAGCCTGGCTGACACAGGCATCGTGATTGTGGGGCCGATAGGGAATGGGTCGGGCAGACATGACGGAAATCCTGCAAAATTTGCAACATTATAACATTTGCAAGAATCCCTGCCATGCCGGCGCGGCGGTCCGGGAGAACAGCTCAGTGACGGGTCTGTCGGACGAGAGACTCCAGGAACTCAAGGTTGGGAATCCAGGCGTTTTCCCCGTCCACTTCCACCTGCATCAGGTCAGCGGGGCCGGGTTCGCCATCCAGCTTCCTGACCTGTTCCCCGGTCAGGCGGGCCTGGCTGGGAATACCCTGGGTAACCAGGGCCATGAACGGAACTTCCTTGTGGTGGTCTCCGATGCTGTTGAGAACCACAATCCGGCCACGGCTGTCGCCGGGCACGGTCAGAGCGCCGCCGTTGGCCGCGTCGTAGGAAATCACCGGAAGCTGCAGGCCCCGCCAGTCCAGGTAGCCCACAAGCCACTCCGGTGTATTGGCTCCCGCTTCGGTGCTGGCGTAATCCACCACTTCCGCAATCGAGACGTTGGGCAGCAACAGTTGCCGACCGCTCATGGGGATCATGACGCAGGAGAGGGTTTGGCTGTTGTCATTCATTGCTTGTTTCCTCAGGCGGAATCACGTTTCTGCCGGTTCTTGAGCAGGCAGGATTCTTCAATGATTTTTACCAGTTCCCGGGCCAGTTGTTCCGGGGAGCCGCAGAATCCGGTGCAGCCGGTGGCTGCCACGGAGTCCGGCATTGAGCTGTTGCCGCAGCTGGTGCTTTCCTGCACCCAGATCCGGCTGCCGTAGGCTTTCAGCAAAGGTGCTGCAATCGCGCCGTCGTTGCCCATGCCGGAAAAAAGAATCGCATGGCAGCGCTGGCCATAATGATCCGCAACATTCAGCAGCACCTGATCGATGGAAGGGCCGTAGGGTCCCGGCCAGGTGTTGCCGGTTTCCGTCAGCGCACCCTGCTCATTCAGCTTCCATTCGTGTTCAACCGGCATCAGTACCACATCGCCGTTTTTCACCCGGTAGCCTTCGCCTGCCCGTTTGAGTTCGTAATGGGCATGGCGGCCCAGCACCCGGGTCAGCACATCTGTGAAATTGCCATCGATGTGCTGGGCGTAGATAAAACCCACCGGAAGGCCGGCTGGAAGGTGATCGAGGAATGTCTTGACCGCCGCCGGGCCACCCAGTGAGGCGCCCAGAATCCAGACTTCCTCGGCCACCGATCCGGGAACCGCCGGCGTAATCCAGTGTGGCAGGTCCGGCGAGGAAGGCACGGCCGGAGCGTCCTCCTCCAGTTGCTCCAGTGTTGCCTTTGAATCCAGTTCTTCCAGGTGCCCAAGCTGTTGCTCCAGCTTGCCCAGCAGTCGCCGTTCCCAGCGAAAATACTCGGTGCTGCCGGGCCTGGGCGCTTCGTCCAGACCGAACAGCACCGGCACTTCGGTGTTCTCCAGAAGGTGATCGAACAGCACCGGGTGATCCGCCTCGTCTTCCAGGGTCACCAGCCAGAGGCTGGCATCCGGAAATTCCGGATAGCCCTGAAGCCGGTCCGGATCCCCGGAAAAGCAGACGTCGAGACCGAACTTGGCCGTGGCGGCCTGCAAGCGATGACGCTGCAGGACCACATCCGAGACAATCCCGACCCTCGGCCTGGCAGACTGGCCGGCCATCACTGCCTTCCGGTCAGTCGCTCAATCGTCTCGAGCAGCTCGGTTTCCTGGAATGGCTTGCCGAGGTACTCATTCACGCCGATGGCGAGCGCCCGCTCGCGGTGTTTCTCACCGGTACGGGAGGTGATCATGCAGATCGGGGTTTCCCGCAGGTTATCGTCGTGGCGCACGAAGCTGGCAACCTCGAAGCCATCCATGCGCGGCATCTCGATATCCAGCAGAATGATGTCCGGTTTGTGGTCCTGAAGCTGGGCCACGGCATCCAGGCCGTCTTTCGCAGTGATGACTTCCATGCCATTGCGCTCCAGCAGTCGCGAGGTAACCTTCCGTACCGTAACCGAATCGTCCACCACCATCACCACGGTGGCCTGCTCCTCATACCGCGCCGACTCGCGGGCTTTCTCGAGATTGGCCAGGCGCTGGCGTTCGGACAGGATGTCGGAACGGATCATCGCCGGCAGGTCGAGAATCACCACCACGTTACCATCCCCCAGGATGGTGGCACCGGACACGCCCCGGACCGTGCTGAACTGCGGCCCAAGGGATTTAACAACAATTTCCCGGCTGCCCATCAGGTTATCCACCTGCAGGGCCATGGGCTGTTCGGCACCACGAACCAGAATCACCGGAAGTGGCAGGGCCTGGCCCTGCAGCTTGGGATGGTGGTCGCTGTTCAGCAGGCTGCCGAGGTACTGAAGCCGGTATTCCTGGCCGGCATACTCGTACATCGGCGCGTCCGGCTTGTAGTACTCTTCGAGTTCGTAAGTGCTGACCCGGACAATGCCTTCAATGGTGTTCAGCGGGATGGCGTAGAAGTCTTCGCCGGTGGAGACCATCAGGGCCCGGTTCACGGATACGGTAAACGGCAGGCGCACCGTGAAGGTCGTACCACGACCGACCGCAGAATCGATATCCAGGCTGCCACCGAGCTGCTTGATTTCGCTGGCAACCACATCCATGCCCACACCACGGCCGGAAATCTGGGTTACCTGCTGCGCGGTCGAGAAGCCCGGCTGCAGGATGAACTGCAGGATTTCCCGTTCGGACAGATCCTCATCTTCCCGCAGCATGCCCTGGCGGATGGCCTTGTCGCGGATGACCGGGGAGGGAATGCCGGCGCCGTCGTCAATCATGCGCAGCACCACATCACCACCTTCGCGGGTCAGTGACAGGGTGACTTCGCCGGTTTCCGGCTTGCCGGATTTCTTGCGGTCGGCGGGGCTCTCGATACCATGGTCAAGCGCGTTCCGGAGCATGTGCTCCAGCGGTGCAATCATGCGCTCAAGGATGTTCCGGTCCATCTCGCCTTCGGCGTTGCGGACATCGAAGTCCACTTTCTTGCCCAGTTCGCCGCTGATCTGGCGGACGATCCGCCGCAGGCGCGGCACCATGGAGGCGAACGGAATCATCCGGGTCTTCATCAGACCTTCCTGGAGTTCCGTGTTGATCCGGGACTGCTGTACCAGCAGGGTTTCTGTGTCCCGAACCCGGTCAGACAGGGTTTCACGAAGGTCTGCCAGGTCAGAGGAGGACTCGGTCAGTGCCCGTGACAGCTGCTGAATGGACGAGTAACGGTCCATCTCCAGAGGGTCGAAATCGTCGCCGTAGTCCGGCCCGTGCTCCTTTTCGGCACTGAACAGGATCTGGGCTTCGGTTTCGATTTCCATCCGGCGCAGCTGCTCCCGCAGACGCTCGATGGTGGCGGCCATTTCGTCCAGGGTTTGGCCGAAGTCACTGGTCTGTTGCTCCAGCCGGCCACGGGTGATACTGGTTTCACCCGCCAGGTTGACCAGCTCGTCCAGCAGCGGTGCGGATACCCGGATGGTTTCCTGGGCAGCGCGCTGTGCTTCCGCCGCCTGTTTGCGAACCTTGGCGGGAGACTTCGCGGGCTTTGGCGTTGGTGCGGCCGGCTCTTCCGGCCGTTTCGGTTCCGGCGCGACGGGGGCTGGCCTGGGTTCTTCGGCCTGGACCCGTTCCGGCGCAGACGCACCGGATTCAAAGCGTTTTTGAATACCGGAGACCAGGGCAATAATGGCGTCGTGGTCTTCGGTAATGGCCTGCCACTGATGCTCGTCGGGGGCATTGCCGCCCAGGTCAATCAGCCGGGTTTCAAGGGCGTGGGCCTTGTCGCCAAGCTGGGTAAGCCGGGACAGGCGGGCGCCACCCTTGAGGGTGTGCAAGGCCCGCTGGGCTTCCTGGTTGAAGTGGTGGTTTGCGGGTTCCTTGCGCCAGTCATCGAGCAGCTGTTCGAGCTGATCCATGATGTCACCGGCTTCCTCGAGGAAGATTTCCATAACTTCCGGATCAATGGCTTCCTGCCCCGTTTCTTCGGTTTCTTCCCGAGGCGAGGCAGTCTCTCCGGCAGCGATGTCGTGGGCTGACCGGAAGTCAGCGATGAGTCCGCCATCGGGTTCCGCCTTTTTGCCTTCTTCCAGGCTGTTGAGCATGACCTTCAGGCTGGCCAGCGCGCGGTCGCTGAGGCCAAGCAGGGTATTCTGGTTGTTGGCACCCGAGATCAGGGGGTCCAGGGCATCAGACCAGGCTTCCGCCAGATCGGCAATCGGGTCGATGTCGGAGAGTCTTGCTCCGCCTTTAAGGGTATGTAGCTCCTGCTGCAGCTGGGTCACGCCGGTCAGTTCTTCCGGTTCGTCGCGCCACTGGTCCAGACACTCACGGATGGCGTCGCGGATTTCCAGGCCTTCATCCAGGAAAATACCAGTGAGGTCGTCATCACTGGCTTGGGCCAGGGTGGCGCTGAGGCTGGTTGTTTCCGGCATTGCCTCGGCAGGCTCGGCTTCTGTCGGCTCGCCGGACTCTTCCACGCCGGCCAGAGGCGGCATGGGTTCGCCACGAAGAAGAGCCTGAACCTGAGCGACCAGTTCGTGCGCTGGCGGGCAGGGTTTCTGGGTGGCGACCTGTTCGACCATCCGGGCCAGCCGGTCATGGCAGGCGAACAGCAGGTCGTTCATGGTATCGCTGGCGTCCAGCTGACCTTCAGCAACCTTCTCGAAAAGGTCTTCAAGAACGTGAGTCAGGTCGCCGATGGCTTCGACGCCGGCCATTCTGGCGCCACCCTTGAGGGTATGCACGTCCCTCTGGAGTTCTGCGGCAACCTGGCGATCCGAGGGATCTTCGGTCCAGGTGTGCAGGGCGCTGCCGGTGGAATTGATCAGGTCATAGGCTTCTTCCAGGAAGATGCCTAACAGTTCCGGATCCAGGTGGGAGAGGTCGGTTACGCCGTCCCCGGCATCAGGCTCCTGTTCGGAGGCAACCTCTGCCGGTTCGAACTTCTCCGGCTCATCAAGCTCCGGAAGTGGAGCCTGCTCCCCGGAGCTGTCCTCCAGGTCCGTCTGATCGTCGCGGGCACTGACGTTAGTCACTGGCCGTGTCCCGGTGGCGCTGTCCATATAAGCCTGGATCTCACCGATAAGGTCCGGTGCCGGGCGCGGTGTTTCCCTGGCTTCCAGGTTCTCTACCATGCCGGCCAGGCGATCGTGGCAGCGGAACAGCAGATCTGACAGCTCATCGTTGACCGACAGCCGTTGTTCAGTCAGTCCTTCGAACAGGTTCTCCAGCTCGTGGGAGAGATCGCCAACGGCTGGAATATCCGCCAGTCGTGCACCGCCCTTGAGGGTATGCAGGTCCCGCTGCAGCAGGCGGAGGATATCGAGGTTGCCGGTGTTCTCGCTCCAGCTCTGGAGGGCTTCCGCGGTGCTGTCGATGAGGTCCTGGGCTTCTTCCAGGAAGATTTCTGCCAGTTCCTCGTCCATATCATCGTCGGATTCCGACAATTCCGGCAGGGGCGGCTGTTCTTCGGCCGGGGATGGTGCTTCCGAAGGCGCTTCTGTCTCGTCCATGTCGAAGCTGAGATCGATCTCTTCCAGGTCGTCGGTGAACTCCTGTTCGAAGGCATCCGGCTCGGCGTGTTCTTCCGTTGGGGCCTGCTTCAGGGCTTCGAGACTGGCAACCAGCTCGTCACTGGACTCGGTGGCGAGTCCGGCGGCGACCTGATCCATCATGTTGATCAATTGTTCGTGGGCGGCCCGAACGGTCTCAAAGAAACCGTCATCGGGCGCTTCATCGTTTTCGGCGGCGGAATCGTAGGTATCTTTCAGGGCACCCGAGAGCGCGGCCAGGTCTGTAAGTCCAGCATCGGAAGAACCCTGGGTGAGCTGCTCAAGTTCGGAGCGAAGCTGGTCCAGTGAGCCAGTCTCCTGAGGATTAGCGGCCCAGTGATCAAGAATCCGGTCGGCATCCAGAACGATATCCAGACCTTCGTTCAGGAACAGTTGAACCAGCTGAGAGGGGGCTTCCTGCTGATGCTGGTCGGTCTTGTCTTCGCTATGAGTGCGCAGGGTCTCATCCGTGAGGCGATCCAGTTTTTCAAGGAACACTTCAGTGCCTGGCAGGGAGGCCTGCGGGTTTTCGCGAATCTGGGCCAGTCCCTGGGTCAGGAAATCGCAGGCAGACCCGATCAGCGAGAGTACCTCGCGGTTGGCCCGTTTGTTCTGGGCACGGGATTCCTTGACGAACCGTTCCAGCGGCGTGATGACTGCCGCGATCGGTGCAATACCGGCCGTATGGGCGCTGCCCTTGAGTGTGTGCAGGGCCCGGGACAGGTCGTCGGTATAGGTAACGGTCGTCTTGTCACCGGCTGTGGCCAGGAAGTCCTTCAGCGTTTGCAGGTGGGTCTCGGTTTCGCTCTCAAAGATGTCGAGCAAAACTGGATCAACGGCGTCTTCCTCAGCTTCTCCGGCGTCAGTTCCGGTCTCTGTTTCCACCTCGTCCATGGATTCCGCGGCGGGCATTATGCTGGCGTCCGGAATTTCTCCATTGGCCAGAGCGTTAGCCCGGGCTTCAAGATTGGAAATGTCCAGTGAGGGTGCCCGGCGCTTTTCAAAATCCTCAACCAGTGCCGGCAGATTGGTGGTGACATCGTCCAGCAGGCTGGCAATGTCGTCATTCATGAAGATGCTGCCGTCGATGACCCGGTTCAGCATGTTTTCCACGGACCAGGCCAGCTCCCCGACAACCAGTGCGCCTACCATCCGGCCACTGCCCTTCAGGGTATGGAACGCCCGGCGGACTTCGGATAGCGCACTGCGGTCATCGTGCCGCCGCAGGAGCATGGGCAGGTATTCGCGGATGGTTTCCAGTACCTCGCCGGCTTCCTCGACAAAGATTTCAAGGATTTCGTCGTCGATCAGGTTGTCGTCATCGGCGGGCTTTTCAGCTGCGGCGCTGGTGTCCGCGGGCGTGAGCTCAGGTTCCTCGACAGGAGGCGCCTGCACCATTGGCTCTTCAGCGGCTTTTCGGGTATCCGCTTCGGCCGGTGCCTCGCCCTCGGTGCGGCGTGTGGTAGCCATGGCTTCGGCGCGCTGAATGAGCTCACCGACATCACCGGCCGTCTGGCCAGTCTTGAATTCCCGAATCAGTGAGGGAATGCGGGCATTGACCTCATCCACCAGAGTAAACATGTCGTCGGTCGGCCGGATGGTCTGGTCGATAACGCGGTTGAGCAGGTTTTCCACCGACCAGGCTAATTCACCAATGCTGGTTGCGCCGACGAGGCGACCACTGCCCTTGAGCGTATGGAATGCGCGACGCACTTCGGTCAGGGCTTCACGATCACCATGATTCTGGCGCAGGCGCGGGTAGAACTCATGGATGGTTTCGAGAACTTCCTCGGCTTCCTCAACAAAAATACCGAGGATTTCATCGTCCAGAAGTTCCGAATCCGAGCCCTTGGATTCTTTGGGACTGGCTGCATCGGTTTCCGGAAACTCTTCAGCCGGCTCAACCACGGGAATTTCTTCCGCAGCGGATTCGGACCAGGTGGGCTCGGCACCAACCGGGAAGCCGAGGGAGGCCAGGCTGTCCTCTGCCACTCTGAGGATGGAGTCGTTCTCGCCGATCCCTTCGGCAAGGCGCTCCAGGTAATATTCGATGCTGGTTACCGCATCGGCCAGGATGTCGAGCTGTTGCCAGTCCGGTACCTGCTTGCTGCCCAGCAGCACGTCGGTAATGTAGCGCTCGGCTGAGGCCAGCATGCTGGCAACGCGATCCAGCGGGATCAGACTGAGGCCACCGCGAATGCTGTGCAGCAGGCCGGGCACGTGCCCAATTTCCCGGGTATCCCATTGTGATGCAATGAAGTTCACAATGGCGGACTTGACCTGTTCCAGGGTGTTCCGGGATTCTCTCAGCAGGGCGCCGCTGGCCTCTCCAAGCTCACGAGAGCCCAGGTTAACCGGAGCATCGTTGGCTTCATCGCCGGAAGTTTCCTGGCGGCCTTCTGCGTCCAGGCCGGCCAGACTGGCTTCGACATAGAGCAGCGCACCGGCAATGTCCATCAGGGTGCCGTCATCCACCGGTTCGGTCTGGGCGCTGAGTTTTTCGACCAGTTCAACCTGCTCGGTAATGACTTTTCGTGGTATGCCGAGACCGAGTACCGCCAGGGTATTGGCCACCTGGCGCAGTCCGGGCAGCAGGTCGTCAAGCTCGCTGTTCTGGCGAAGCTCTGAACGTACATACAGGTCGAGCTGGTCTTTTAGCTTGGCCAGCTCTTCGTTAAGTGCGCCGACAACCGAGTGAATAGCATCCCGGCCAGGGCCGGAGACCCGGCTTCGGGCGGCATCCACGTCGTCTTCCGAGGGCAGCGCCTGACTGAGCTGGTAGGTATCCCGAAGGGCACTGACCTGAGGTGAGTCCAGGTCACGGGCGCGGGCCACGTAGTAAAGCAGGTGCTTGAGCAGGGCTTCCGGCGCTGGTTGCTGAAGAATATCCGCGTGCTCATCGGTCAGCCGGCGCACTTCGCTGTCGAGTTCCCGAAGCAGGGACTTCACCGCTGCGTTCACCGGATTGACGTTTGCCTGCAGGGTCTCAACAAATGCGCTTGCGGCCTTCCAGAGTTCGCCCCTGGGCGTTTTCTGGCATAACCGGATGAGCCGTTGGATGACCTTCTGCATGTAATCGAAGTGGGCGCCGAGATCCGCCTCCCGGATGACGCCGGCCAGAGCGAACTGGTACATCTGCCGCAGTTTGCGGATGTGGCCGAGAACTGTCGGGTCCTGCAGACGCTGTGAAACCTTTCCGGTGACCCGGATCTTTGAGGGGCTCAGGTCAGGTTTGAACAGTGACGTATCAGACAGCAGGGATTCGCCACGGGCAGCACGGAGGTCATTCAGCAGCGGCAGCAGCACCATTGGAAAATCGTCCTGGCTGCTGGCCAGGTGCTCAAGGTACTGGGGCAACTGAAGGATTGCCTGCATCAGTACTTCGACCGCTTCATCCGTATTGGCAACGGCGTCGTTGAGTACCGCCTGGGTGAGCTTTTCCATTTCTTCGGTGAGCAGCGCCGCACCGTAAAGCTCGACCATTTGCAGGGTGCCATGCACCTGATGGAGATAATTCAGGCAGAAGCGCAGGCGCGCAGTGTCGTCACGATTCTCGACATACGCTTCCAGTGCATGCTGGCCCTGGGTCAGCGTGTCCTGTATTTCGCCCCGAACCCAGTCGAGGGCGATGCTGTCATGGTGATTGCCCATAACCACTCCGGTTATTCTTCGTCAGTCTGGCGTTTGATCCACGCCAGCACATGTTCCGAGGGAACTCTCTGTAACCCTGGAGGCTGCCAATCGGTCAGTTCCCCCTGGCCCAGAACCAGCAGCCCCCCGGGCGCCAGCCGCTCTGCAAGTCGCCTGACAATTTCCCGCCGGCGCCAGCGGCGAAAATAAATCAGCAGATTCTGGCAGAAGATAATGTTCATCCCGTGCATGGGTGCCTTGTCGAGATCCAGAACGTTCAGTCTGGTAAAGCACACCCTGTCGCGGATGCTGTTCACAATTTCTACAGTATTCCGCTCGGCCGGGCGGAAATACCGGGATTTCATGTCCTCGTCCACTCCCAGCAATTTGCGGGGATTGAACTGGCCGTTCCTGGCCTTGTCGATCACGGGCTTGCTGATGTCAGAGCCGGTGACACCAAACAGCGGCTGCAACGCCAGCTGGCTCATGCACTCGTTCAGCACCATGGCCAGTGTGTACGGCTCCTCTCCGGTGGAGCATCCGACACTCCAGGCTTCCAGGGGACGCTTTTTCAACGGTTCCCGGGGCCGTGTCAGAACATAGTCGGAAACCAGCCGGAAGGCGTCGGGATCCCGGAAGAACCGGGTTTCCTGAACCGTCAGCCTGTCTACCAGCGTTGACCATTCCCTGATCGCATCAGGCCCGGAGACGATTTTTTCGTAATAGGCCTGATAGCTGCTGCAGCCGATTTCCCGCATCCGGATGCCAAGGTTGGTCTCCAGAAACGAACGGCGCCCGGCCGGCAGGGTTATGCCGGTGCGATGTTCCAGCAGGGTTTGCCACTGGCTGAACTGCGCCTCGTCCATATCCGGGAGTCGGCGCAGTGACCAGATGCCCTCGGCGGGTGACAGGTTGTTATGCATTTGCGCCATAAACCGTCAACAGCCCTGGATCCGAAATCAGCCCACCACCGGAACGTCGCTGTCTTCCTCTTCTTCCTGATCAGCCTCGTCTTCTTCCGGCAGGGTGAAGCCGGCAACGGAGGACCGCAGCTCGGACGCCATTTCCGCCAGGTTACCGATAGACTTCGCAGTGGCGTTGGTGCCGGAGGAAGTCTGGGACGTGATTTCCTGGATAACGTTCATGGTGTTGGAAATGTGCGCCGCAGACGACGACTGCTGTCGTGCCGCGTTGGAGATGTTCTGGATCAGTTCCGCCAGAGACATGGATACGTTCTCGATTTCCTCGAGGGCGATACCCGCGTCCTGGGCCAGACGGGCACCACGGACCACCTCGGCGGTGGTGTGTTCCATGGAGATAACGGCTTCGTTGGTGTCAGACTGGATCGTCTTGACCAGTGCCTCGATCTGCTTGGTTGCCGCAGAGGAACGTTCCGCCAGCCGCTGAACTTCGTCCGCAACCACCGCGAAGCCCCGGCCCGCGTCACCGGCCATGGAGGCCTGGATTGCGGCGTTCAGGGACAGGATGTTGGTCTGGTCGGCAATGTCGTTGATCAGGGATACGATGTCACCGATTTCCTGGGAAGATTCACCCAGGCGCTTGATCCGCTTGGAGGTTTCCTGGATCTGCTCACGGATGTTGTCCATGCCGCGGATGGTGTTCTGCACCACTTCCGCGCCTTTCTTCGCGATCGCAACCGACCGCTCCGCAACCGCGGAGGATTCCGCCGCGTTCGAAGATACCTGGTCGATGGACACCGCCATCTCATTCACCGCGGCGGAGGCGCCGGCAATTTCCTGGGCCTGGTGCTCGGAAGCATCGGCCAGGTGCATGGCCGTGGCCTGGGTTTCCTGGGCGGCTGAGGCTACCCGTACGGCAGTACCACGAATCGCCTGTACCAGTCCGCGCATCTGGTCAATCGCGTAGTTGATGGAGTCGGCGATGGCACCGGTGAAGTCTTCGGTGACCGTGGCCTCGGTGGTCAGGTCACCGTCGGCCAGGTCGGCCAGTTCGTCCAGCAGTCGCAGGATCGCGTTCTGGTTCTGTTCGTTCTGTTCCTGGGTGGCCGCCAGCCGGGCCTGGGCTCCCCGGTAAAGGGCGAGGCCGATGAACACAACAATGGCCACCATGGCGGCCAGGATAGCAAAGGCCAGGGTCGGGCTGATCAATCGCGAGCCGGGCTGGTTGCGGAAACTCTCCGCCAGTACAGAGAGTTCGGAAAGCAGGATTTCGGAATTCTGGAAGATGTCGCTGGCCGCAGTACGCACCTTGAAGAGGTCGGGAGAGGCTTCAAGGATGGCGTCTACGTTCTGGGAAACGAACTGGAACAACTCATCAACGGCCTCGAGGCCGTAAATGGCATCTTCATCGTTTACCCGGGAGATGCCCATGGCTTCATTGCCATTGAGCTGGCCTTCAAGAACCCGGCCAAACAGGCTGGCGTCCCGGCCGAAACGGTCGGCGGCGATAACCGCATCCTCGTCACCGGACAGTACGTTGTTAACCGAGCGGACAATCCGCTCCGCCAGCAGGGACTGGCGCTGCGCCAGTGCGATCTGTTCGGCGGGCGCGTTGTTGTCCAGCAGGATCTGTACGATGTCGTCGTACTCGACCTGAAGCTGCGGGATGGTTTCGTTGAGGGTCCGGGCTACTTCGTGCAGGCCAAGTACCGCGTGCTGGGTCGAGAGGATGCTGTCGGCGTTTTCCCGGACAGTGTTCCAGTTCTCCTGTACACCGCTTTGCCGGGCCAGCTCACTCGGTGGCAGGTCGGTCTTCGGGTTGCCCTCGGTCACGTTGGTCCAGAGCTGCTGGAAATCATCACGGGAGCTGCGCAGCTGGTTGAACGCTTCGGCGGTACCACCGGCAGCCTCAGTCGCGTTCTTCGCGATCTGCTGCGAGAGCACCCTCAGCTCGGCGGTGTTGGAGATGTATTCCTGATCGTGCTGGCTGTCTTTATTGAGAATGAACAGCACCACAACGAGCAGGACGGTGAGTGCGATCAGTGCGGCGATCAGGCTGGCAACCAGCTTGTTGCCTCCCTGTCCCATACTGAGTCTTCCGGCTCTGTTCTTCATTTTCTGGCTCCCGGCCTCTTCAAGAAATTGGCAAGTTTGTTTTATCGGGCTTCAGGCGGTCAGGGTGATGTTCCTGCCATTGTCACCACCCTTACCACTGTGCGACGTCCAGGAAGCGTTCGTCTTCGAGCAGGTCGACGGCCGAAAACACTTTCCAGACTTCTTCGTTGCGCTCGTAACCGCCTGAGACAAACGGCCGAACGTTTTCAGGTACGCCTTCGGGCGCATCCTTGAAACTGTCTGTTGCGAAGTACTGCATGCCCAGTACGCTGTCGACCACGAGCCCGCTGAAAATGTCCCCCTGTTCAACAACCAGTACCCGGCGCTCCCGTTGGCTTCGGGACGAGCGGGGAATATCAAAAAAGCCGGCGAGATCGACAAGAGGCAGGAGGCGGCCGCGAACATTGGCCGCTCCGAGCAGAAACGGGCGAACCCCCGGAATATGGGTAAACCGGGGGACGTGGAGGATTTCAGTGACTTCGCCCATTGGGGTAACGTAGCGTTCACCTGCAAGAACGAAGCCGATGCCGTTCCACAGTTCAACGGCTTCCGGTTGTTCCGGCAGGCCGGCGGCCATGGACCGGCTGCGCTGGGCGATATCCGTCAGAACGGCGAAAGGGGCGGCCTGGGCGGACATGCATACTCCACGGTTGGGGATCAGGCAATCAGGCTGTTGATTGTTTTGATCAGATCGTCTTCGTTAACCGGCTTGACCAGATAACCCTTGGCGCCCTGGCGCGTGCCCCACACACGATCAGTTTCCTGATCCTTGGTGGTCACGATAACCACGGGGATGGATGCGGTCTCCGGCGCGCGGGTCAGTTGACGGGTTGCCTGGAAGCCGTTCAGGCCCGGCATAACCACGTCCATCAGAACCAGATCCGGGGTTTCAGCACGGGCCTTGGCAACGCCGTCCGCGCCATTATCGGCGGTCAGGACTTCGTGCTTGTGCTTTTCCAGAATGGTGGAAATTTTCTTAACCTCGGTAGGGGAATCGTCAACAATCAGAATGCGGGCCATGGTTTCCTCGATGGTTCTTGGTGTCAGCAGGTTTACTGTTCCGCCTGCGGAACGTACTGGCGGATGGTATTAAGAAGCTCATCCTTGCTGAACGGTTTGGTCAGGTACTGGTCCGAGCCTACGATCCGGCCTTTGGCCTTGTCGAACAGCCCGTCCTTGCTGGAGAGCATAATAACCGGCGTCTTTTTAAAGGAGGAATTGTTCTTGATGAGTGCGCAGGTCTGGTAGCCGTCCAGGCGGGGCATCATGATATCAACAAAGATGATGTCCGGCTGGGAATCGGCAATCTTGGCGAGAGCGTCAAAGCCGTCAGTTGCGGTGATGACCTCACAGCCGACCTTTTTCAGAAGGGTTTCCGCGGTGCGACGTATGGTTTTACTGTCGTCGATCACCATGATCTTCAAGTTCTCGAAGTTGTCATCCATTGTCCAACTGCCTTGCGCTCAGCGACTGTCATTATTTTAAAACGGGGTTTTTAACACAAACCTTAGGGTTCTTCTATAAACCCCGCTCATTTATAGATTATCAATGGCCGGATAAAAAGTATTAGTTTGTGACCAAATGTACTTCTGCCCGCAACGTCACGTAACTGACTGAGGATTTCTCCGGATGCATTCGCGGCTCGGGTACAATACCATCTGATTTCACAGCATAGCACTGTTTGCCCGGTGCACTCTGCAGACCGGTTCGTGTTTTTAATCCTCAGGAGCGCAAGAGAGCCTATGACCGTCCGCCTCGGGATCGTGATGGATCCGATTGAAGATATCCACTTCAGGAAAGACAGTTCACTGGCCATGTTGCTGGCTGCCCAGAAACGGGGCTGGCAGATCGAGTACATGGAACTGCCGGACATGTATCTGGATGGCGGCAAGGCAATGGCCCACACCCGGGATCTGACCGTGCACATGGATCCCGAGAACTGGTACAGCTTTGGTCCGAGCCAGGACCGGGCGCTGGGCGATCTGGATGTGATCCTGATGCGCAAGGATCCGCCGGTGGACCGGGAGTTCCTGATGGCCACCTATATACTGGAATCGGCCGAGCAGCAGGGCGCGCTGGTGGTCAATCCTGCTTCAACATTGCGCGATTGCAATGAAAAGCTGTTTGCCACCCAGTTCGAGGATCTGACACCACCACTGTTGGTCAGCCGGTCGGCGACCCGTTTCCGGAAGTTCTACGCCGAGCACGGCGATGTCATCATGAAGCCGGTGGATGGCATGGGTGGTCACTCCATCTTCCGTATCCGGGAAAACGACTTCAATCTCGGGGTGATCATTGAAACCCTGACCAACTATGGCAGCCATCAGGCCATGGCCCAGAAATACATCCCGGAAATCAGTGATGGCGACAAACGCATTCTGCTGATTGACGGTGAGCCGGTGCCCTATGCACTTGCGCGAATTCCCTCCCAGGGAGAGAATCGCGGCAACCTGGCAGCTGGCGGGCGAGGCGAGGGCCGTGAGCTGACCGCCCGGGACCGTGAGATCTGCGATCGTGTGGCGCCGGTGATCCGGGAGAAAGGCCTGATTTTTGTGGGGCTGGACGTGATCGGTGATTATCTTACCGAGATCAATGTCACCAGCCCGACCTGCATCCGGGAGCTTGATACGGCCTTCGGGATCGATATCGGGGGCATGCTGATGGACGCCATTGCAAAGCGTCTGGGACAGGCGTAACCCGGCAACACTGGCGGGACAGGTTTAACGACAGGACCAAGATCAGGAATGGCAGTTCAGGTAAGCGACTTTGACCGGTTTTCCTTCACCCTTTTTATGGCATTGGCGGTGCACGCCATTGTTGTGCTGGGGATCAGCTTTGCGCCTGAACCACCCCGGTCGTCCGCTCAGACCATGGAAATTACCCTCTCTCAGTTTGATGACCAGAAAGCACCGGAGAAAGCGGACTTTCTTGCCCAGACCAGCCAGCAGGGCAGTGGTACTGAAGAGGAGGTCCGGGAAATGACCACGCCCCTGCCGGCCGAGGTCAGCCAGCCGGAAGTGGCCCGGGTCCAGCCGGAGCCACCCGCGCAGACCGAGCCGCAGCCGCGCCAGGAAAAAACGGTGGTGCAGACCGAAAGCCGGTCCAGTCAGGCAGTGCAGCAGCCGGAGGAGCGGGCGACACCGGAAGAAGAGCCACTGCCGGTGCGCAAGAAAAGGAGCCTGATGGAGCGCAGTCTTGAGATCGCCAGCCTGGAGGCCCGCTTCGACGCCCAGCAAAGGGCCTACGCCCGGAAGCCGAGGGTGATGCGCGTAACCGCAGCCTCCACACTCAAATCCACCAACGCCTGGTACGTACAGAATTGGGTGACCAAGGTGACCCGGGTAGGCAATATCAACTACCCCACCGAGGCGCGTCGTGCGGGAATCTATGGCACACTGAGAATGCTGGTGTCCCTGAAGCAAGACGGCACCCTTAAAGAGGTAACGATTCTGCAGTCCTCCGGCAGCACCGTTCTGGACGATGCCGCCATCCGGATTGTCAGAATGGCCGCACCTTTTGCCCCGTTCCCCGAGGAAATGCGGCAAGAGGTGGACGAACTTGAAATCATACGCACCTGGTCCTTCCAGCGTCGGGGGCTGACATCCGGATGACAGCGTCAAAACATTCTCCCCACAGCCTGCGGCACCACTTTCTGGTGGCTTCGCCTTACCTGGCCGACCCGCGTTTCCATGGCGGCGTCATCTATCTCTGTGAACATTCCGATGACGGTGCCCTGGGATTAATGATCAATCACCCGTTGGACATCCATCTGGGCGAGATTCTGGAGCAGCTGGACTTGCCTGGAGGTGAGCTGGATTTGCCGGTATTCAGTGGTGGCCCGGTGCAGCCGGAACGGGGCTTTGTCCTGCATTCTCCCGGGACCAGCTGGCAGAATACGGCAAAGGTGACCGAAGACGTTCTGCTGACCACATCCCGTGATGTACTGGCGGGCATTGGCCGTGGGGAAGGGCCGGAGGAATACCTGGTGGCGCTCGGATACTCGGGCTGGGGCGAGGGCCAGTTGGAGGACGAACTGGGCAGCAACGCCTGGCTCACGTGTCCTGCTACCACGGATATCCTGTTCCGGACTCCCTGGGCAGATCGTTACAAGGCCGTGCTTGAAGTGATTGGTATTGATCTTAACCAGCTCAGCGAATCGATTGGCCATGCCTGAGACCGGTAACCGTCGCGTGATGGCGTTTGATTTCGGAACCCGCCGGATCGGGGTTGCCACCGGCCAGGAAATGCTGGGAACCGGCCAGCCCGTGGCGCTGATAGCCGCCCGGGACGGTATTCCGGACTGGCAAAAGATTGAAATGCTGCTGCAGGAGTGGCGTCCGGATCTGGTGGTGGTTGGTCTGCCGCTGAATATGGACGACACTGAGAACGACATGTGTGCCCGGGCGCGCAAGTTCGGCAAGCGCCTCCACGGCCGTTACCATGTGCCGGTTGAAATGGTGGACGAGCGCCTGACCAGTTTTGAGGCCAAGGGCGATGTAATGGCAGCCGGTGGCAATCGCGACTTTGGCCGCCATGGGGTGGATGACCGGGCGGCGGTTCTGATTCTGGAAACCTGGTTTGGCCTGCAGGGCAACCTTGCCGGTGAATGACAGTAAGGATAGTCCCCGGCTTTTAATAACAGTGAGGCATTAATGACCGCATTGCTTGATATCGACCAGTTACTGGATCAGATGGAAACCGGATTGCGCCAGGTTCTTGAGCAACGGGGCGCTGAATCCCCAGTGCTCATTGGTATCCGTACCGGTGGGGTCTGGCTGGCGGATGTGCTTAGTAAGCGTCTTGATATTGAAGAGCCGTTCGGGGAACTGGATATTTCCTTTTATCGTGATGACTTCAGCCGCATCGGGCTGAACCCCAGGGTCAAGCCTTCCAGTCTGCCCTTTGATACCGAAGGACGGGACATCATCCTGATTGACGATGTCATCATGAGTGGCCGCACCATTCGCGCGGCAATGAATGAAATTTTCGATTATGGCCGTCCAGCCAGTATCATACTGGCCACCCTGATAGACCTCGGAGCCCGGGAACTGCCGATCCAGCCGGACGTGACCGGCAAGACGCTGGCACTGGACTCCCATCAGCGCGTCAAGCTCCGTGGCCCCGACCCGCTCCGCATCGAGTTCCAGGAAGCCAGACAGTAAACCTCCGAAACAGATAACAGGCGACCCATGACCGCAAACGACGCTTCCCCGCACCCCTTGCAGCTGACCCGGGATGGTCAGTTGCGGCACTTTCTCACCCTTGATGGCCTCGACCGCGCCTTACTGACCGACATCCTGGATACCGCCGATTCGTTTATTGAAGTCGGCGAACGCACCATCAAGAAAGTGCCCCTGCTTCGCGGCCGGACTGTGGTGAACCTGTTCTTTGAATCCAGCACCCGGACCCGCAGCACCTTTGAGCTGGCCGCCAAGCGTCTGTCTGCCGATGTGCTTAACCTTGATATCAGCACCTCGGCCACGTCCAAGGGCGAATCCCTGTCCGACACGCTTCTGAACCTGGAGGCCATGGCCAGCGACATGTTCGTGGTTCGGCATTCCCAGAGTGGCGCGCCGCACTTTATTGCCGAGAGCGTCACCCCGGGCGTGGCCATTATCAACGCCGGTGATGGCCGCCATGCGCACCCGACCCAGGCCATGCTCGACATGCTCACCATTCGCCAGCACAAGGGGCATTTTGAGGGCCTGAAGGTGGCCATTGTGGGTGACGTGCTTCACTCCCGGGTGGCCCGCTCCCAGATTCGTGCCCTGAATGTGCTTGGGGCGGAAGAGGTCCGGGTGATTGCCCCGGGGACCTTGCTGCCCAAGGATGTGGAAAGTCTGGGTTGTAAGGTCGAGTACGATATGACCCGAGGCATGAAGGATCTGGATGTGGTGATCATGTTGCGCCTGCAGAACGAACGGATGGAAGGCGCCCTGCTGCCGAGCGAGCGTGAGTTTTATCGGCTCTATGGCCTGAATCAGGAAAAGCTGGCTCTGGCTCATCCGGCGTGCATTGTGATGCACCCGGGCCCGATCAACCGGGGCGTTGAAATTGAATCGGCGGTGGCCGATGGCCCGCAATCCGTGATTCTCAATCAGGTGACCAACGGCATCGCCATCCGGATGGCGGTCATGTCCATGGCCATGGGTGGCCAGGTGGCCGAGCGCCAGCAGAAACTGAGTGGGAGGGGGCAGGCATGAGCAGTGTTGAAACATCCAGCGGCAACAGCCTGAAAATCACTGGCGGACGTCTGTACGATGGCGAAGGAAATGAGTCTGAAAACATCGCCTTGCTGGTTCGGGATGGCCGGATCGCCGCTATGGGTGAAACGGCCACCAGGGAGCGGGCGGACGAAACCATCAGCGCTGAAGGCTGTGTGATTGCCCCGGGTTTTGTTGATCTTTGCTGCAACCTCCGTGAACCGGGCAATGGCCAGAAAGGCAATATTGCCTCGGAAACCCGGGCAGCGGCCCACGGTGGCTTTACCACCGTCTGTGCCTCTCCGGAAACCTCTCCGGTGAACGATTCCAGTGCCGTTACCCACCTGATTCGTGACGGTGCCGCCAGCCGGTCGCCTATCCGGGTGCTACCCGTAGGTGCGATTACCAGGGGCCTTGAAGGCGACCTGCTCAGCGACATGGCTGGGCTGGCCGCTGCCGGTTGCGTGGCGGTCGGTAATGGCTCCCGGGGTGTGCGCAATGCCCGGATATTGCGCCGGTGCATGGCCTACGCCCAGACCTTCGGTTTAACGGTGATGTTCAGCCCCGAGAACCAGGCCCTGGCGGCGGACGGCTATGCCCACGACGGGCTGGTAACCTCCCGTCTGGGTCTGCTGGGTATTCCGGAAGTGGCGGAAACGGCGGCGGTGATGGAAATGCTGTTGCTGGCAGAGGAAACCGGCGTGCGGTTGCACCTGAGCCAGCTGTCCTGTGCCCGCAGTGTTGAGATGCTCGCGGATGCCCGCCGCCGAGGCATTGCCGTGACGGCCGACGTGGCCATGCACCAGTTGGTGTTCACCGACGACGCCCTGGCCGGATTCGACAGCCGGTTCCATGTGCGTCCGCCACTGCGCAGCGAGAAAGACCGAAAGGCCTTGATTGCAGGAGTCCGAGAGGGCGTCATTGATGCCATCGTGAGCCAGCATCAGCCCCATGACACTGCGGCCAAGCAGGCGCCCATGGCGGCCACCGAACCGGGGCTCTCCAGCATTGAGAGTGTGTTGTCGCTGGGGCTGGAACTGGTGGAAATGAACGAACTGGCTTTGCCTGACCTGGTCCGGGCGCTGACCACCGGTCCCGCCTCCGTGCTTGGCCGAACGGCCCGCCTTGCGGAGGGTGAGCCTGCCGATCTTTGTCTGTTTGATCCGGAAGCGTTCTGGGCACCGGGTCCGCAAACGCTTGTCTCGGTTGGCCGTCATGCGCCGGTAACCGACCGGGAATTGCCTGGCGTGGTCCGGCTCACTCTTGCTGAGGGCCGAAAAGCCTGGCAACAGCCGGCGGGCTGATTTCCGGTCGCCGGTCCAAAATGCGGCAGGGGTTGCGGAACCTCTGTCGACACCATCACAGAATCACCCCCTCTTGCTGAAAAACCCTTGATAGCAGGCACCCGTGCCGACGTATTCTTGTAGCCGTCGTCCTATGGTCGACCAAGGAACGTGTGGCCCGGCCGGTGCCCGACAATAAAAATCAGGAGTCATCCCGTGAAATCAACAAATCTCCCCCAGTGGGTAGCCATGGCGGCTGCCCTGTGTGCCAGTCTGGCGTTGCCCTCGCTGGGTCATGCTCAGGCACAGAACGAGCCTCTTGAGCGCAGCTTCTGCGTCTTCGACCCGGTTGGTGCCAATGGCCCGCTGTTCGCCATCACCAAAACCTTCCAGCCGGCTGCCCTGAATAGTGGCATCAAGCTGGATCTCCGGGCCTACACCGATGAGAAAGTTGCCGCCGAGGACTTCAAGGCAGGGCAGTGCGATGCCGTCCTGCTAACCGGCACCCGGGCCCGGGAGTTCAACAAGTTCACAGGCAGCCTGGAGGCCATGGGTGCTGTGCCCGGTGAAGCGGAAATGCGGCTGCTGTACAACACCCTGAGCCAGCCCAAGGCCCGGCCGTTCCTGATCGACGGCCCCTATGAGGTTGCCGGTGTCTTCCCGGGCGGTGCCATTTATCTGCACACCCGTGACCGCAGTATCGATTCGGTCGAGAAGCTGCAGGGCAAGCGGATCGCTACCCTGGACTATGATCAGGCGTCCGTCCGTATGGTTCGCCACGTAGGCGCATCGGTGGTGGGATCGAACTCGGCCAACTTTGCCGGCAAATTCAATAACGGCAGTGTCGATCTGGCGTACGCACCGGCGGTCGCCTATACCCCGCTTGAGCTCTACAAGGGTGTGCAGCCAAACGGCGCGGTGGTGAAGTACGCTTTGGGTTACATGAATTTCCAGGTGATCATCCGCCGCGACCGTTTCCCCGACTCCGCCGGCCAGATGGTGCGGGAACAGGCGATCAAACGCATTGATGAGGCCTATGAAATCATTGCCCAGGCAGAGGCGGAGATCCCTGAGGATGTCTGGATGATTCTGCCACAGGAAGACACGGCGGAGTATGACAAGATGCTGCGCAAGGTTCGTCTGTCTCTGCTGGAAGACGGGGTTTACGACGAGCGCGCCATCAAGCTGATGAAAGCGATTCGCTGCCGGGTTGATGCCACCCGTTCCGAGTGTGCGTCCGTGGCCGGAACCTGAAATTCGGTCAGAGGGTAAACAGGCCCGCGTCGGCGGGCCTTCGACTGCCTACCGGATCTTGTCTTTCAGTGCCTTGCCGGCCTTGAATCCGACCGTTTTGCTGGCAGGGATGCGAATGGTTTCGCCGGTTTTCGGGTTTCGCCCTTCCCGCGCCTCGCGGCTGCGGATATTGAACGTGCCAAAGCCGGTCAGGGTGGTATCTTCGCCCCGGGAAGCAGCGGCTGAGACCTGGTCGGTAAAGGCGGTGATCACTTCGCTGGCTTTTTCACGGGTCAGGCCTGTGCGGTCGGCAATGGCCGCGGCGAGTTCAGGTTTGCGCATCGGATACTCCTTTTTTGTAGTTCTGCTTTGTAATTCTGCTGTTTGGTCTGGGTCCTGGCCGGAATCACAACGACTCACGGTTGCTTCAATCTATAGTGGCTCGCGGCCTGTTGTGCAAACGATCGGGCGTTGGCGGTGTGTGTAATTTGGCGTCATTTGCGGCATCGGTCGCATAAAAACAGAATCTCGTACGCCATAATGCGTGCCTGATTACACTCTGTAACAAACCGGTTGGTTAGCCGGTGTGACCGGCATCGCATAAGAGTGCATCAGAACAAAACACGCAAAAGGTGAAGAAGGTATGACCCATTTCCGGAATCCATCCCGCAAGGCGCTTTTTACGGCGCGCCGTTTCCGTAACCTGGTGGCAGCCTGTACAGCCAGTGCGATCCTGAGCGGCTGCGGTGCGGTCAATCACATGATGTACAAGACCACCGGGGATGTCATGCAAGGCTTCTCCCGCGATCACACCGTTCCCTTTCTCATGGAGAGCGGTGACCTGGCCATGGGTTGTGCCATGAGTGAGGCGACGGCACCGTTGCTGATGTCTTTCGGCCGGGTGACCAGCGAGCCGGATCAGCTGGCGGTCATGCTCTATCTCTCTGCCGGCGGTTGTGCCGATGAACAGGCGCGGGAACATGAGCTGGCGGCCCTTGCCGCCCTGCACGCCATGAACGGGAATGCCGCAGAAGATGCGATGATCCGTCAGAAGCGGGCCCATGCCCTTGCTGCCCGGCGCTATTTCAAGGGCTGGCAGCACCACAACGCCCATTACGGTGAGCCAGGCAATGGCGAGTGTCCCGATTTTGACGACGACATGGATGAGTTCATCTACATGGCCGGCCTGCTTTCAGGTCTGCAGGCCCTGAACGCCCAGACCCAGTCCACCTCATCCATTGGCGTTCCGGCGAATATCGGTTCGGTCGTGGCCCGGGCCACCGGCTGTCTTGAAAATGACAAGTGGTGGGGCGCACCTATGGCTTTGCGGGCAACCGTATGGGCCATGATCCCCGGCGCCCAGCCGAAGGGTGAAGACGCCTTCGAGCGACTGGAAATTGCGGATGCCCAGGGGGAAGCGGCCGGTGTTCGGCTGCCCCATGTATTTCACGCCATCGCTGCCCTGAACAGGGGTGATGAGGCCATGGTCCGCGAGGTGATCCGGAACCATGCCGAGTCCCTGGAGAGTGCGCCAGCCAACGAGGACTGGCGGTTTGTAGATGCCATGGCAACGGACATGATCGTGGCAGTCTCCGACCGCCTCTGGGTTGAGAACACAGGCCACCGTACACCGCTTGGCCAGCTTGGTACCTTCTGGGATGACAAGCAGGAAGCCGTTGAAACCATGGATCTGGACGATCTGCTGTAACCATTCCATACCCAGAGTGATCAGTTATGTCGAAGCGCGGTTTTCATCGTAGCGGGCTGGAGTGGTTTTCGTCGCTGCCCGCGTGTCTGCTGTTGCTGGCAGTGGTCATCTTCTCCACCAGCAGTGATATCCATAACCAGATGTTGCGCGGAGGTGAGCAGCTGTGGAGCGGGTATTACAAGTTGCGCGTGGATCCGGTTCAGCCAACCTGTGATCCCGATCGGGACATTGAGGCGGCAGTGGCTGCTGAACTGGCCGCGGATGCCCCTGCAGACGACCCGATGGCCGCCTTGCTGGGCGCCGGGGAAAAGGACCCGGCAGACATCCGGCTGGCCATCGAGCGGTCTGTCGCCGACTGCAGGCAGGCCCATCGAAGCTTCGAGAACCTCCGGGACCAGCTGACGCCGGGTGTCACAGCCTACCGGACAGTGGAACTGTTCATTGCCGACCTGATCGCCTTTGGCCTGGAATCCCAGCGTTTCATTCTGGTGATTTTGGTCATGTTGTGCGCGGTGACCGCCACGTTGACCCGCCATCACATCGCCATGCGTGCGATGGAGACCCGGCTGGACCACACGGTATCCCATACGCTGCAAACCATTGCTAACGCCATGTTGCTGGGTTCCAGTGCCATCTTCCGGCAATCCAGCCTGGGCTCGGATACCGCGGTTTCATCGGAAGAACTGCTGCTGCACAATTTCTGGATTATCGGTTTTGCCTGCCTGACCCTGGCCAGCCTGTACCGGCTGTTCCGGGTGCCGGATGATCTGCCCGAAGGCGGCAGCCTGAACAAGGCCTTCCTGGCGGTGCCGCTCTACACCGTTATGACCCTGATTTCCGGTACCTATTTCGCCCTGATCGGGCACGCCTCGGGGATCGGCATCTATCTCGGCAAGATGATGGAACTGTCCGATATGTTCCTGAATGTCGGTCTTTACGTGTGGGTGGGTATGATGCTCAAGCAGACCCGACTTGCCACTCTGGTGTTCAATGTTTTTCGGCCCTGGCGCATGCCGCCGGAGATGCTGGCCGTCGTAGCCGTTCTGGTTGCGGCGGTGCCGACCGCCTACACCGGTGCTTCCGGCATCTTTGTGATTGCGGCCGGGGCGGTGATCTACAGTGAGTTGCGAGCCGCCGGCGCCCGCCGCCATCTGGCACTGGCCGCGACGGCCATGTCCGGTTCGCTGGGGGTGGTCTTGCGGCCCTGCTTGCTGGTGGTTGTGATTGCCTATCTGAACCGGGAAGTGACCACCGACGAGCTGTTCGGCTGGGGCATCTGGGTGTTTGTGCTGACCGCCACCCTATTTGCGGTGGTGGCCCTGACGGTAAACCGCCAGAGCCAGTTCAATCTTGCACCGTCCGCCGAGGCCTTCCCGGCCATGACTCAGGCCCTTTGGCCGCTGATTCCCTATGTGCTGGTGATCACCGGTGTGGTGCTGTTCTACCGTCTTGCCCTGGACGTGAGCATGGACGAGTTCTCCGCACCCAGGCTGTTGCCGGTGATTATGCTCGCAATCCTGGTGTTTGAGCATGTCAGCCTGAAAAACCGCAGGGGCAGGGCATCCGGGGAGATTAATCATCAGGGACTGGAGCGAAGCCTGCGTGGCGCCACCAATGACACAACGGCCGAGATCGGTGCACTGCTCCTGTTACTGGGGCTGTCGGTCAGCATTGGCGGGGTTATCGAGCGCTCCCACATCATGGCGGCCTTCCCGCAGTCCTTCGACAGTGCCTGGTCGGCGATGCTGCTGATGGTGGTCATTCTGGTGGTACTGGGCATGATCATGGACGCCTTCGGCGCCGTGATCCTGGTGACCGCCACGGTTGCGACCATTGCTTACTCCAGTGGCATTCACCCCATTCATTTCTGGATGGTCACTCTGGTGGCGTTTGAACTGGGTTACCTGAGCCCGCCGGTGGCCCTGAATCACCTGCTGACCCGGCAGGTGGTGGGCGAGGCAGAGGTGCTGGCCGCGCAGCAGGAACCCGGGACTTTCTATCAGCGCCACGAGCGCATTATCATGCCGCTGATTGTCATGGGCATCTCGTTGTTGTTGGTGGCCTTTGTGCCTTTGATGTTCTACGCGGGGTAACGGCAAAACGTGAACCCGGGGTCAGATGAACGCTTTCATCTGACCCCTCTTTCAGTATTTAGCCTCAGCTCAGCTTGGGGCCAGCGTCTACAATCGCCTCTGCCACATCGAACTTCTTGAAGTTCTCCACGAACTGGGCAATCAGCTCCTGGGCCTTGCCGTCGTAGTAGTCCGGGCTTACCCAGGTATTGCGCGGGTTCAGCAGCTTGGTATCCACGCCGGGTACGCGTTTCGGAACGTCCAGATTCAGGGTGGGCAGGTGCTCGGTTGCCACATCGTCAAGATCACCGTTCTGGATCGCGGCGATGATGGCGCGGGTCGTCGGGATGCTGAAACGCTCGCCTTCACCGTAGGGACCACCGGTCCAGCCTGTATTGACCAGGAAGACCTTGCTGCCAAACTCGTCCATGCGCTTCATCAGCAGTTCTGCGTAAACGCCGGCCGGGCGCGGGAAGAACGGTGCGCCGAAGCAGGTGGAGAAGGTGGACTTCAGCTTGGAGGAAGATCCCATCTCGGTGGAGCCGACCAGCGCGGTATAGCCGCTCAGGAAGTGATAGGCGGCACCTTCACGGCTCAGGATGGACACGGGCGGCAGTACGCCGGTCATGTCACAGGTCAGGAACACAATGTGCGAGGGTTCACCGGCACGGTTCTCGATCACCCGTTTCTCGACGTGCTCGAGCGGGTAAGCGCAACGGGAGTTTTCGGTAAGAGAAACGTCGGTGTAATCCGGTTCGCGGGTCTCCGGGTCGATCATCACGTTTTCGACGATGGCACCAAAACGGATGGCGTTCCAGATGATCGGTTCGTTCTTCTGGGAGAGGTCGATGCACTTGGCGTAGCAGCCGCCCTCAATATTGAATACGGTGCCAGGGCCCCAGCCATGCTCGTCATCGCCGATCAGGAAACGGTGCGGGTCAGCAGACAGGGTGGTCTTGCCAGTGCCGGACAGGCCGAAGAACAGGCAGGTTTCGCCGTCCTCGCCCACGTTGGCGGAGCAGTGCATCGGCAGCACGTCTTTTTCCGGCAGCAGGAAGTTCTGCACGGAGAACATGGCTTTTTTCATTTCGCCGGCGTAGTGCATGCCTGCCAGCAAAACCTTGCGCCTGGCAAAGTTGATCATGACGCAGCCGTCACTGTTGGTGCCGTCCCGCTCGGGCACGCACTCGAAGTTGGCGGCGTTCAGGATCTGCCATTCCTGCTTGTCGGCCGGGTTGTAACTGTCCGGGCGGATAAACAGGTTGCGGCCGAACAGGTTCTGCCAGGCGGTTTCGGTGGTCATTTTCACCGGCAGATAGTGCTCGGGGTCGGAGCCGACGTGAACGTGGGATATAAAACGGTCTTTTTCGGCAATGTAGGCTTCAACACGGTCCCAGAGTGCGTCGAATTTTTCAGCGTCAAACGGACGGTTGATCGGACCCCAATGGATGTCGTCAGAGGTGCTTGGCTCCTCGATAATGTAACGGTCCATGGGAGACCGGCCTGTGCGATCACCGGTTGTTACCACCAGTGACCCGTTGGAAGCCAGCTGGCCTTCGTCACGTGCCAGTGCCACCTCGACCAGTCGTGCTGTACTCAGATCATGATAAGTGTTGCTCACTTCGACCTCGCCCTCGGGATGTCTTAGTGATTGCTCAGGCTGCCCCCAAAATTGACGGAAATCTGAACAATCGGGTCAATTCAGGCGCGCTATTATGCCAGACACGCCGGTAAAAAACGACTGCCCGGGAAGCCTTGCTATCAGTGGCTTCCCGGCGAATCAGAAGAGCTGTTAGTGTAGCGTATGACCGGTGAAAAGATGATCGATATCATTTCTATCGAAACGATAGTGAGCATGACAGAACTGGCAATCCATATCGATGGTGCCCTGTTCATCCAGAATGCTGTAGCACTCTTCACTGCCAATGGCCTCCAGTGCACCGAGGGTTCGTTCCCTGGAGCAACTGCAACGGAAGGCGACCGGTTCGGCATCGAACAGGCGCACGGTCTCCTCGTGGAACAGGCGGTGCAGGAGCGTTTCACTGTCCAGTTCCAGTAGCTCGGAGGCCTCTACCGTCCGGGCGAGATGGTTGACCCGGTCCCAAAGGTCGTCGTCCTCTTCGGTGGCGCCCGGCAGGCGCTGAAGCATCAGGCCGGCGGCGGCATTTTCATCGGCAAACAGGAACAGGCTGGTGGGAATCTGTTCCGAGCGCTCGAAATAGTCTTCCAGGCAGCCGCCGAGGGTGCCCTGTTCCCGTGGCACCACACCCTGATAACGGTTGCCCTTGTTCGGAGTAATGGTGATGGCCATACGGCCCTCGCCTAACAGGTCGTGGAAGCTGTCCTCGCTGACGGCGTGTTCGTCAAAGCGTGCCAGCCCCCGGATGTAGCGGTCATGGCTGCATTCTGCCATCAGTGTGCGCAGAGGCCCTTCCCCCTGGGCCTGGATCGACAGGGTGCCCTCGAACTTCAGGGTGCTGCTCATCAGAATGCTGGCAGCCAGGGCTTCGCCCATCAGGCCTCTTACGGTGTCCGGGTAAGGCGCCTGGCTGCCGATTTCGCGAAAGCTTTCTCCCAGCTGTACCCAGGCTCCCCGCACCTGACTGTGCTCGAAGATAAAACGCTGGAACTGGTCGCGGGATGCCATTATGTGTCTCCTGAAAACTGAATGCCGGTCTTGGCAGTGATGATCCCGACATACGTGCGGGGGTGCATGAATGGGCTCAGATGCGGTTTTGCTCGCGGAAGCGCTGAATATCCCGGCGGTCCTTTTTGGAAGGACGCCTGGCCGGAGGAAGCTGCGCTGCCTGCATGGTTTTACGCTGCCAGGCCATTTCCTCGCGTTTTTTTACGCTGTCTTCGGTTTCGTGGTAAAGCTTCTGGGCTTCCGGTGCACCGCGGCGCCGGTCGCTGATGTCATCAACAATGACCACCTTTTCCTGCCAGCCCAGGCGCAGGGTCAGTTTGGCACCGGTCTCCACCAGCCTTCCGGGCTTGCAGCGCTGGCTGTTGTAGTGAACCTTGCCGCCCTCAATCGCTTCCTTGGCCAGGGATCGGGTCTTGTAGAAGCGCGCAGCCCAGAGCCATTTGTCGAGCCTTACGTGTAGGTCGTCAGGGGTTGATGCCGTCATATCTCCTCACCTGATGGGCTTGTAACCTGATTATAACCCTGTCATCGGCCGGATGGCAGGGGTGAGCGCTTTCGCAGGGCCGGAAGGATTTCGTCAAAGTGGTGAATGCAGGGTATTTCCGGGTGCCGGGCCCGGGCCTGTTGCTGGCTGTCTGGTGCCAGTACCGCAAGGCATTGCGCAATGCCCGCACTTCGAGCGCTCTCCAGCACCGGAAAGCTGTCGTCCACCATCAGGGTGGTTTCGGCCCGGTAAGGCGCCAGCCCCTGAAGATCCTGCCAGAATTCGGGGTCTTCCTTGGGTTTGCCAAGCTGGTGGCTGGAAACAATGTCATCGACCCGCGCTTCAAGACCGGTACGCCGGAGTTTCAGGGCCAGGGGGGCCGGGTGGCAGTTGGTGACAATGACCGAGCGAAGGCCGGATGCCCGAAGGGCGTCAAGAAAATCGGTCACGTGGGGCCGGTAACCGATCCGGTCGCCGACTTCCGCTTTCAGGCCGGTGATGTCGAGGGAAAGCCGTTCACTCCAGTAGTCGGTGCAATACCAGTTCAGGGAGCCGCGTTCGGCCATGATCATCGGGATCAGCCGGTCCTTGGCCTCCTGAGGGTGGAGGTCATAGTGCTCGGCATAGCGTGCGGGCAGATGCTCGAGCCAGAAGTGGTTATCAAAATGCAGATCCAGCAGTGTTCCGTCCATATCAAGGAACACCGTTTCGAGGGAAGACCAGTCAACCATATACAAAAACAGCCTGAAAATTTTTCTTCAGGCTGCCGGAGATCGCTCGCCGGGGCAAGCCGTGATAGTACGGAGGCTGTCCCGCTGGGTCCGGATCAGTTGTCGGTCTGTTTAACCGTTTCCGGCTTGCGGCCGGTACGGGTGCAGCCGAGACAGCGTACAAAGGTGGCTCGCGCCGGGCCCATTACCAGCACTTCACCGGCTTCATCTGCGTTACCGCCCAGCAGGGAGAAGGGCAGTGATACGAGGTATACGGCGCTGCCCACGATGGTGGTTGCCAGCAGGGCCGGGCGAACAAAAATGGCGTCGCCGGTCATCGCTAACGCTGACGGGGTTTCATCCACAGCCTGAGCGTGTCCGAGGGATGAAAATACCAACAGGCAGGCCGCCACAGTGGCCACCAGGGTGCGGGAAATCTTGCGGGTCATCGTACTGTCTCCTGAGCTTTTTTGGCCCTTGTAGGTGCTGTCTCCAGAGAAAATGGCACCAGAATCGCATCGAGTGGATACAATCCTAATTGTAAACCGTGGGCGTTAATCCTCTGTTAACTATGAATCATATTTGCGCATTTTCAAACGATTTTCCGTTGCGGAATGTGCATTTTCGTTAGCGTTCAGTGCTGGCAGCGGGGGCAGTAAACCGTGGCACGGTTGTTCATGCGAATTTCTTTTAGCGGGGTTTCGCATTCCTTGCAGGGTTCTCCGCCACGGCCATACACCAGAAGAGACTGGGCGAAGTAGCCGGGTTTGCCGTCGCTGTTGACGAAATCTCTCAGGGTGGTGCCGCCCATCAGGATGGCTGCGCTGAGGGTCTCCCGAATGGCCTCAGCCAGCCGGTGATAGCGGTCCCGGCTGATGCGACCCGCCTTGCGCCGGGGGTGTATGCCCGATTTGAACAGGGCTTCATTGGCGTAGATGTTGCCAACGCCCACCACCACATGATTGTCCATGATGAAGGACTTCACTGGGGTGTTTTTGCCTCGGGAACGCCGGAACAGCATCGCACCGTTGAATTCCGGCGCCAGAGGTTCAGGTCCAAGGTGGCTGATCAGCGGGTGATCTGTGACGGAGTCGGCCCAGAGCCAGCAGCCAAAGCGCCGGGGATCGTTGAACCGCAGAATGACACCGGATTGTAGTGCCAAGTCAATATGGTCATGGGCCATAGGTGGTGTGTCATCAGTAATGATCCGGAGGCTGCCGGACATGCCCAGGTGAACAATCACCGTTCCCTGGTCCACATTAAGGAACAAATATTTCGCACGCCGGTCTATACTTCTTATCATCTGCCCCCTGAGTCTCTCGCCCAGATCCGCTGGAACGGGCCATCGCAGGCCGCTGTTTCGTACAGTAACGCCAACAATGGTCTGGCCTTCGCAATGGGGCGCAATACCGCGGCGGGTGGTTTCGACTTCAGGCAGTTCGGGCAAAGGGGAGTCTCCACAGGAAAAGGAATAAGTGTAATCAGTAACAATTTTGCAGCCAAATGCTGTTGTTGTGGCTTACAGCTGTACGCTAAAGTGATGAAGTTGGCCTTGCGCCAGGGATTATGATTTTGAGGGTTTGCTATGTGGTTTAATGGTCTTCTTGACCTGTCGGTGATGCAGCTCATTCTGGTTACGCTCGGAATGACCCATGTCACGATTGTCAGTGTAACGCTCTACCTGCATCGCCATTCGGCGCACAATTCGCTGGATCTGCATCCGGCTCTGAAACACTTTTTCCGGTTCTGGCTGTGGCTGACCACGGCCCAGAACACCAAGGAGTGGACCGCTATTCACCGGAAGCACCACGCCAAATGCGAAACTGAGGAAGATCCTCACAGCCCGGTGGTGCTGGGTATCCGCAAGGTACTGTTCCAGGGCGCCGAACTTTATGCCGATTCGGCAACGGCTGAGACCCTTGAGCGCTACGGCCAGCGCACCCCGGAGGACTGGGTCGAGCGCAACGTCTACAGCCGGCACAGGACGCTGGGCATTACCCTGATGGCGATCATCAATCTGGCGCTGTTCGGTGTTCACGGAATCTGGATCTGGGCGGTGCAAATGATGTGGATCCCGGTATGGGCCGCTGGCGTGGTGAACGGTATCGGCCACTGGATGGGTTACCGCAATTATGAATGTGCCGATAACGCCCGCAACATCTCGCCCCTGGGGCTGCTGATCGGTGGCGAAGAGCTGCACAATAACCATCACACTTACCCGAACTCCTCCAAGCTATCCCGTCGCTGGTTCGAAGTGGACATTGGCTGGGGCTACATCCGGCTGTTCCAGTTGTTCGGACTGGCGAAGCCGAAAGGGTTCCGCCCGATTGCCCATCATGTGCCCGGCAAGATCGATGTTGACGTGGAAACCGTTCAGGCTATTGCCAATAACCGGTTTGATATCATGCGTCAGTACCGCAAGCGGGTGATGGAGCCCGTGCTGCGCCAGCAGAAGGCGCTTATGGACGATGAAATCCGTCCCCGGTACCGGAAGCTCAAACGGCTGCTGTCTCGTGAAGTCACACTGATTCAGCCGACAGAGAAGGAGACCCTGGAGTCCGTATTGGCGCGAAATCCGGTGCTGCGTCAGATCTATGAGAAAAGTCATGAGCTGCAAGCACTCTGGCGCCAGCGTGGTCTCAAACCCCAGGACAAGCTCAACGCTCTGATGGAGTGGTGTCGGGAAGCGGAAGCCAGTGGTATTCGCTACCTGGAAGAGTTTGCCGAGCACCTTAGGGCTTATTCTCTGCGGCCTTCTGCCGGAGTTTGATAGGCGACTGAATATGGGGTCAGATGAACGCTTTCATCTGACCCCGTCTTTACCGTCTTTACCCTTTGTCATTCCGCCTCAGCCATCACCCGAAACAGGGAATAGGTCACCTGGCCAGCGCTTTTCTGGCGATGCAGCTGCCAGGTGCCTGGCACGGCAGGGGTCGGGATCTCGCTTTCGTGTTCCACGTAAACCCAGCCCCCGGGCCTGATCCATTCCTGTTGGTCAAGGAGTGGAAACAGTCTTCCCAGCCAGCCCTGACGGAATGGTGGATCCATGAACACAATGTCAAACGGTGGGCGGTTCCTCTGTTTCAGGTAGCTTTCAACGTCGGCACAGATCACTTCACCGCCGTTGGATTTCAACAGCCTTAGATTGTCTCTTAATGCCGTGGCCAATGCCGGGGTGTGGTCCACGAGGGTGACCGTGGCAGCGCCCCGGGAAAGTGCCTCCAGTCCCAATGCGCCCGAGCCGGCAAACAGATCCAGACAGCTACTGCCGGCAAGGTGAAAGGTGAGCCAGTTGAACAGGGTTTCCCTGGCGCGGGCCGGTGTCGGGCGGACGCCGCCGGCGTCCGGAAAGCGCAGTTTCCGGCTGCGCCAGTCGCCGCCTATGATGCGCAGCTCGCCGGTACCAACCTCTTTCCGGGATGAGGAAGCACCCGGCCGGGGTTTTGGTTTTCCTGGCTGGCTCCGGTTTGCGGGGTTTCGGCGCGCCATGTTTGCAGCTCCAGAGGCGGGTCTGATTCGGAATATCCGGTGCATGGTAACGGAAAGCGGGCCCGGCGTGATAATCCGCGTAGTCCTCACTTCACCGGGACAGTCTGCTAGAATGTCGGCTTTAATTTGTCCCGCCCATTCAGATTGATGGTATGACTTTATGACGGCAGAGTGGATTTCAATCGGCCTTCTGGCCCTTCTTGTGCTCGTATTTGTTCTGGATATCGCCGGCAACCGAAGCCGCGCACCACGGCCCAGGCCGGTTCCGCAACGTAAGCCGGAGGTCGCGAAGGGTCCGGCGCCTGCACCCGGGCCAGAATCATCCGAGAGCGAAGCACCGCCCGCCATCGTACCGCCGTCTCAGGCGGAACCGGAGCCCGAGGCAGCCCCCGAACCGGAGCGCATTCCGGAACCTGAGCCCCAGGTCAGTGTGTTTGAGCGCATCCGGCAGGGCCTGGGCAAAACCCGGGCGAATCTGACCGGTGGCTTGTCGGATATCTTCTCGCTGAGCAAGAAAATTGACGAGGATCTGCTGGAGGAAATCGAAACCACACTCCTGATGGCAGACGTGGGCGTTACCGCCACCTCCGAGATTATCGAATCTCTGACCGACAAGCTTGAGCGTAATCAGCTCAAGGATGGCGAGGCGCTTCGCAAGGCCCTGAGGGATGAGCTGAACGGTCTGCTGAAAGATGTCACCAAGCCCCTGGAGGTGGATGCCGGCAAGGCGCCCTATGTGATCCTGATGGTGGGTGTTAACGGGGTGGGTAAAACCACGACCATTGGTAAGCTCACCAAAAAATTCCTGAATGAGGGCAAGTCGGTGATGCTGGCGGCAGGTGATACCTTTCGCGCCGCCGCCGTTGAGCAGCTTCAGGTTTGGGGTGAGCGGAATAACGTGCCGGTGGTGGCGCAACACACCGGCGCTGACAGTGCATCGGTCATCTTTGATGCGACCCAGTCTGCCAAGTCCCGGGGCGTGGACGTGGTGATTGCGGATACCGCGGGCCGGCTGCAGAACAAGGATAACCTCATGAGCGAGCTTGAGAAGGTTGTCCGGGTGATGAAAAAGCTGGACGAATCCGCGCCCCATGAGGTGATGTTGGTGCTGGATGCAGGCACCGGCCAGAATGCCCTGAGCCAGGCCCAGGTTTTCCAGCAGGCGGTCGGCGTGAGCGGCATTACGTTAACGAAACTGGACGGTACCGCCAAAGGCGGTATTGTGTTTGCCATTGCCCGTCAGTTGCAGTTGCCCATCCGCTTTATCGGTGTTGGTGAGCAGGTGGACGACCTGCGCAGTTTCGATGCCGAAACCTTTGTGGGTGCACTGTTTGACGAATAGCCCGGAGTTAAGTCCAGCGGTAGCCGCCCATGATTGAGTTCCGTCAGGTCACCAAGCGATACGACAGTGATCACACCGCCCTGCGCCAGGTCAATTTTGGCCTGGAGCGTGGTGAGCTGGCGTTTCTCACCGGCCACTCCGGTGCCGGTAAAAGTACCCTGCTGAAACTCATCATGGTGATGGAGCGCCCCAGTGCCGGCGAGGTTATTGTGGGCGGGCAAGTGCTGAACCGTTTACCCCGTCGCCAGATTCCCTACATTCGCCGTCACATCGGAGTGGTATTTCAGAACCATCAGCTGCTGTTTGACCGTACGGTCTTTGACAACGTGGCCATGCCTCTGGAGGTTATGGGGGCATCCCCGAGGGATACCGGGCGCCGGGTTCGGGCCGCCCTGGACAAGGTGGGGTTGCTGAACAAGGAAAAAATGAACCCGGTGCAGCTTTCCGGTGGTGAGCAGCAGCGCGTGGGTATTGCCCGGGCTGTGGTTAACAAACCCCCGGTCCTGCTGGCGGATGAGCCGACGGGTAACCTTGATCCGGCGCTGTCTGCCGACATCATGAACCTCTTTGGTCAGTTCAGCCAGGTGGGTGTTACCGTGCTGATCGCGACCCACGACACTGCCCTGATCAACAAAATGGGGCGGCGGACCCTGACGCTTGATCACGGTCGCCTGACAGCGGGTGGCGCGCCAATGGCAGGGGGTGTGAGTGGCTACTGACCCCCGACGAAGGCCGGAGCAGACCCGTGGCGCAAACAGGGTCCGCTCGGCATGGCGCGAGCAGGTGGAAAGCTACCTGACCCACCACCGCAAGGTGGCCCGCGACAGCGCCCGGCGTCTGGGGCGCACCCCGGTTGCCAGCCTGATGACCTGGACAGTGATGGGGGTGGCGCTGGCGCTGCCGGTCGCGTTGCTATTATTGCTGACCAGTCTTCAGGGTGTGAGTGCTGGCTGGGAGAACAGTGCGCGGGTGACCGCCTATATCGACCTGGAGGTGCCCCTGGAACAGGCTCGCGAGCTCCGTGATGAGATGGCGGCGGACGGCCGGATCGCCAGTGTCGAACTGGTGGACCGCGATCAGGCGCTGAAGGAGTTCCGGGCATCGTCCGGGCTTGAAGATACCCTGGATTACCTGGAAGAAAATCCCTTGCCGCACACCCTGCTGGTGACGCCCGAGGAAGGTGCCCGCTCTGCGGAAGGTGTGGAAGCTCTGGTCCGGTTTATGGAGGGGATGGAAGGCGTCGAGCGGGTTCAGGTGGACCTGGGCTGGTTGCAGCGCCTGAATGCCATGACCGACCTGTTGGCCCGGGCTGTCTGGGCGCTGGCTATCCTGCTGGCGGCTGCGGTGGTGCTGGTGATAGGGAATACTGTGCGACTGTCGATCGAGAGCCGGCGGGATGAAATCCTCGTCGCCAAGCTGGTGGGCGGCACTGACAGCTTCGTTCGCAGGCCCTTTCTCTATACCGGCGCCTGGTTCGGTTTGGGTGGTGGGGTGGTAGCACTGATATTGTTGCAGCTCTCCTTATGGTGGCTCAGTGGGCCCATAGAGCGGCTGGCAGGCCTGTACCGGAGTGATTTCTCGCTCAACGGACTGAACTTTGATGGTGCGCTGGCGTTGATTATTGTAGCAATGCTGCTAGGCTGGCTTGGCGCCTGGGTCGCGGTGAAACGTCATTTGGATGACATGGAGCCGGGCGATATTACCGGGGGTTAATGATCCGGATAGCGGGAAAACCGTATTGTGGAGACAGCTTCCGCTGACGTAGTGTCGAGGACAGCATATTCAGGGTGGATTTTCCAGATAGTTGATTCATAACGTTTTACTGGGGAGTCCGGGAACTTTTAAGGTTCTTGGCGGTCTAACGTGCAGTTGGTATATTTAAGGATCGTCGGGTTCGGAGGTTAAGGCATGGGTACGAGTTTACAGCTGGTTGACAGACTGGTTCCGGGCGCAAATCTCGAGTCGTACATTCAGGCTGCGAGTCGCATTCCGGTGCTCACAGCGGATGAAGAGCGGGAGCTGGCCGAGCGGCTCCATTATGAGGGCGACGTGGACGCAGCCCGTTATCTGGTTATGTCACACCTGCGTTTCGTGATCCACATTGCCCGGAGCTATTCTGGTTATGGCCTGGCGCAGGCAGACCTGATCCAGGAAGGTAACGTTGGCCTGATGAAGGCAGTCAAGCGCTTTAACCCTGAGTATGGGGTTCGGCTGGTGTCTTTTGCCGTGCACTGGATCAAGGCCGAGATTCACGAGTTCATTCTGCGTAACTGGCGTATTGTGAAAGTGGCCACTACCAAGGCCCAGCGCAAGCTGTTCTTCAATCTGCGCAGCCAGAAGAAGAAGCTGGCCTGGCTCAGTCACGATGAGCTGAACGCGGTGGCGGAAGATCTGGGTGTTGCGCCCAAGGTTGTTCGGGAAATGGAAGGCCGGCTAGCCTCCCATGACACGGCGTTCGATGGTCCGATGGACGATGACGAGGACAACGCCTATCAGGCGCCGGCGTATTATCTGGAAGATACCCGTAGCAATCCGGCCACCCAGTTGGAGAATTCCGACTGGTCAGAGGATTCCAATGGCCGCCTGATGGAGGCTCTGGAGCAGCTGGATGAGCGTAGCCAGGACATCCTGCGCGAGCGCTGGTTGTCTGAAAGCAAGTCGACGTTGCATGAGCTGGCTGATAAGTATGGCGTGTCTGCGGAGCGAATTCGGCAGCTTGAGAAGAATGCGATGAAGAAGATCCGCGTGCAGATGTCTGAGGCTGCCTGATTTATCGGCCAGGCTTTCTGGGCTGCGCAGTTAAGAACGCCACCACCGGTTCCGGTTGGTGGCGTTTTTGTTTGTATAATCGGAAATTATAACTTGGGGGCAGAAGCGATTGGGTGGGCCTTTCCAAAACACGCTGTGAATACGTCCCTGTACGCTCGGCTCCGCCATTCATGGCTCCGCACGGTTTTGGAAAGGCCCACCCAATCCCTTCTCGAACTTCTGGTGTTAAGGCCTGAAAAATGACTACAAATCGTCTTCATATTGCCTTTCTGGGTATCGGCCTGATGGGCGCGCCGATGACCCGAAATCTTCTGAATGCGGGTTTCCCGATGACTTTGTGGAACCGGACTGCCAGCAAGTGTGAGCCGTTCGCCTCGGAGGCATCGATTGCCGAGTCTCCGGCAGAGGCGGTTGCCAGTGCCGATGTGGTGATCACCATGCTGGAGAACAGTGATGTGGTGGAGCAGGTGCTGGTGGTACAAGGGGCGATTGATGCCCTGAAGCCGGGTGCGCTGGTGATCGATATGAGCTCTGTTCAGCCGTCTGTGGCCCGGCGTCATGGCGAGCTGGCCGCGGAGCGCAATGCTGGTTATGTGGACGCGCCGGTATCCGGGGGCACGGTGGGTGCCGCTGAGGCCCGCCTGAGCATTATGGCCGGTGGCTCGGAGGCGGATGTGGACCGGGCCCGGCTGGTGTTTGATGCGCTTGGCAAGTGTACGAGGATTGGTCCGGTGGGATCCGGGCAGCTGGCGAAGCTGGCCAACCAGGCGGTTGTGGGGATTACCATCGGTGCGGTGTCTGAGGCGTTGTTGCTCGCTGCGAAGGGCGGGGCGGATCCAGCAGCGGTTCGGGAAGCCTTGTTGGGCGGCTTTGCTGGTAGCCGGATTCTGGAATTGCACGGTCAGCGGATGATTGACCGTGATTTCGCGCCCGGCGCTCCGGCCCGTATTCAGCTCAAGGACATGCGCATGATTCTGGATGAGGCTCGCGCGGAAGGTTTAACCCTGCCGCTGGCCCAGCAGACCCATAATGAATATCTGTCGCTGGTGGCCAATGGTCACAGTGAGGTTGACCACAGCGGTCTGCTGCTTGAGCTGGAGCACCTGAATGGTGCTCTGCTTGGCGCTCTTGGCCGCCGCCCCAAGGAGTAACGACGCCATGCCCCGTTTTGCTGCCAATCTGTCCATGTTGTTCACAGAAGTCGATTTTCCCGAGCGTTTTGCCATGGCCCGGGCTGCGGGATTTGAGGGAGTGGAGTATCTGTTCCCCTATGCCTACCCGAAAGACATGCTCAGTCAGATGTTGAACGACAATCAGCTGACGCAGGTGCTGTTCAATCTGCCGCCGGGTGACTGGGAGGCTGGTGAGCGGGGCATTGCCTGCCTGCCAGACCGGGTGGATGAGTTCAAAGCTGGTGTGACTCAGGCAATCGTGTATGCCCGGGCGCTGGGTTGCAGGCAGTTGAATTGCCTGGCAGGGCTGAAGCCGGCCGATCTGCCCGAGGATATCGCATGGCAGACCCTGGTGGACAACGTGGCCTGGGCGGCCGGAAAGCTGGCAGAGGACAACATCACCCTGTGCCTGGAAGCCATTAACTCACGGGTGGATATGCCGGATTTCTTTCTGGACACCTCCGGCAAGGTGCTTGCAGTGATTGAGGAGGTGGACGCAGACAACGTTCGCCTGCAGTATGACCTTTACCATATGCAGATCATGGAGGGGGATCTGGTGCGCTCGATGGAGTGTCTGCTGCCCTGGATTGGCCACATTCAGTTTGCCGATAATCCGGGGCGTCATGAACCGGGCACCGGGGAGATTAACTTTTCGAATGTTTTTGCGGCCATCGACAGCATGGACTATGAAGGTTGGGTAAGTGCCGAGTATCGGCCCTCAGGCGCCACGGGCGACAGTCTGGGCTGGTTTAAAGGTAAGGGTTGACCGTCGCCATAGGCGACACCCTCTTACAAGATGGTAACTGGCCGGCTTACCAAGTTCTTCGTACCCTTGTGGTCAATGAAATGTGGTCAATGAAATCGTGGTCAATGTAATCCGCTATCGGGAGGAGAGCCGGTGAAAGCGCTGGTAATCGAAGACGATCAGGACGTAGCAAATTATCTTGTCAAAGGGCTGAAGGAATCCGACTTCGTGGTGGATCATGCGGCCGACGGCAAGGAAGGCATGATGATGGCGGCCAGTGAGGACTACGACATCATGATTGTGGACCGCATGCTGCCGGGGATGGACGGGCTGTCTATCATCAAGACCGTCCGGGCCACCGGAAACCAGGTGCCGGTTCTGATTCTGAGCGCCCTGGGCGATGTGGACGACCGTGTTGAGGGTCTGCGGGGCGGCGGTGATGACTACCTGACCAAGCCGTTTTCCTTCACCGAGTTGTTGGCCCGCATCGAATCCCTGATCCGACGCAATCGGCAGACGGCGGAAACCGAAACCGTATTGCGGGTGGCCGATCTGGAGATGGATCTGCTGGCCCGGACCGTCAAGCGGGCAGGCCAGAACATTGATGTTCAGCCCCGCGAATTCCGGTTGCTGGAATATCTGATGCGCAACGCCGGCCAGGTGGTCACCCGGACCATGCTGCTGGAGAAAGTCTGGGACTATCACTTCGATCCCCAGACCAACGTCATAGACGTGCATATCAGCCGGCTGCGAGCCAAGATCGACAAGGAATTCGATACCCCCTTACTGCAAACCATCCGGGGTGCAGGGTACATGTTACGTGAAACTGCTTAGCCAGCTCAGGACCTCGTCTTTTCAGTTAGCCCTGCTGTACATGGTGGTGTTTGCCACCTCGGTATTTCTGTTACTGGCCTTTATCTATTGGCGTACAGCGGGCTTCATGACCGCCCAGACCGACGAAACCATTGAAGCGGAAATCGCCGGTCTGGCGGAGCAGTACCGGGGCCGTGGGGTAAACGGCCTGATCACCATTATTCGCGAGCGGGTTGCCCGCGATCCCAATGCCAAATCCATTTACCTGCTGACCACAGACGACTTCCTGAAGTTGGCCGGAAATATCGAGACCTGGCCGGAAGGCAGCCGTTCCGAGAGCGGCTGGATCAACTTCACCCTGAACGAATCGGTTGGCTGGACCGGGCCTGAACGGCTGGCCCGCGCCCGCATCTTCGAGGTGCAGGGTGGTCTGCGACTGCTCGTGGGGCGGGATGTGGACGAGCTCACCAATCTGAAGCGGGTGATTGAAACCGCCATCAACTGGGGGATGGGGATCACTCTGGGGCTCGCCCTGCTGGGCGGCTTTTTGATGAGCCGGAGCACCACCCGCCGCATTGAGATCATCAACAACACCTCCCGCCGGATCATGAATGGCCACCTGTCCCTGAGAATTCCTACCCGTGGAACGGACGACGATTTTGACCAGCTGGCGGAAAACCTTAACCAGATGCTGGACCGCATTGTTTATCTGATGGAAGGTATCCGGCACGTTTCCGACAGCATTGCCCATGACCTTCGCACCCCCCTGACCCGCCTGCGGAACCAGCTTGAAAATACCCTGATGTCGGTAGATAACGATGAAGCGAGGGAACAGGCCGGCCGCGCCGTGGCCGAGGCCGATCAGTTGCTGGCAACCTTCAACGCCTTGCTGCGGATTGCCCGGCTTGAAACCCGGGGCAATGCGGCTGATATGAAACCGGTATCGCTGGATGAACTGGTTACCGACGCCTGCGAACTCTATGAGGCGTTGTCGGAGGATAAAGACCAGTCCTTTGAGCAGTCCCTGGAAAGCGGCGTGATGATCGAAGGTGACCGGGATCTGCTGTTCCAGATGGTAAGTAACCTGATCGATAACGCGATCAAATACACTCCGGAACACGGGGTTATTGGTGTTGCCGTTCGAAAGGAAGGTGCCGAGGCGATCTTCGAGGTTCGGGACAGTGGTATTGGTATTCCCGACGCCGAGAAAGATCAGGTGTTCCAGCGCTTCTATCGTGTTGGCAAGAGCCGCTCATTGCCAGGCAACGGCCTGGGGCTGAGCCTGGTGAGCGCGGTTGCGGAAATCCACCAGGGCCGGATTGTTCTGAGCGATACCCACCCGGGGGATGCTCCGCCCGGACTGACTGTGACCGTCCGGATGCCTGCCTTTACCGAGGCCCGGAAACGGATCCGGGCAGCGCAGGCAGAACAGCCAGCGGACTCAGCGGGAGCGGAAGCCCGAATCGCAACAGAATCCACTGGCGCAGAAACTCACTGACTGGCGCGGAACCGGTTAATCCTCGACAGTACCGGGCTTACCAGGGCATCTGTGCGGCATTCAATCTGGTGGGTGATCTTTTCAACCTGTGAACGGCGGCGATTCACCCGCACCTGAATACTGTCCCACTCCCCCTCCAGATGCTTCTGCTCGGCCATCAGAAAGGCCGCAATGTTATGGCGGTTCACCTTGCCGGTGATGCCGAACTGGTCCAGCCTATAACCCACAGCGTCTACGCCATTAAGCGCCATATTCAACAATTTTTGAGTATTCATGTCGGTATCTCCGTCACTGGAACCTGTAAAAAGTTATTTTGCAAAGTTATGCCTTGCCCCTAGAGTGTGCAACCTAATTCCCGGGGGAGAGGGTCGGCCATTTCCCTGACCAAAAGGTAATTCCTCGGCCACGCCGATGTAATGCTCGCTGTGCATAATAGACACTGTAGCTTTGGAAGCATGCACGAATTGTTGCTTGCTTCTCCCTCCAGCACAGCGCTAGCCTTACCCCGTTTTTACGGGGTTTTTTTATACCCTCATATTTTTCATACAGGCACAGGACGTTGTGAACCGATGACCGAGGCTCCCGGAAATGGTGCTCCGCGCCCCAGATACATCACCCCGGACGGTGAGCGGGCACTGCGTGACGAATTGCAGTACCTGTGGAAGGTGAAGCGGCCGGAAGTGACCCAGGCGGTGAGGGAAGCCGCTGCCCTTGGCGATCGTTCCGAGAATGCCGAATACATCTACGGCAAGAAGCAGTTACGGGAAATCGACCGCCGGGTTCGCTTTTTGGGCAAGCGACTGGAAGAGCTCACCGTTGTGGACCGGTTGCCGGATGATCGCAACAAGGTATTTTTCGGCGCCTGGGTGACGGTGGAAGATGAGGATGGCGACGAGCAGACCTATCGACTGGTAGGGGCGGATGAATTTGATCTGGATAAAGGCTATCTGAGCATCAACTCGCCGATGGCCCGGGCCCTGATCGGCAAGCGCCTTGATGATGAGGTGAGTGTCCGCACCCCGGAGGGCTGGAAATCGGTGTTTGTGGTTGGCATCCGCTATCAGGAGCTCTTGGACGACAAGTGAAAAGCGTCACAGAATCGTCGCCTGGCCAGGCAATCGGTGTGTTTTGGCGATAGACTGATCAAAAATCGTCACACTGCTTTTTACTGGCAAGGATCTGCCAGCCGGGATTGTCATCATGGGTATGCGTTCGGAATGCGGGAAAACGGAAAGGAATGCCAGTCATTCGCTGGCTTTTGTCGGGTTGGTGACAGCGTTGATGTGTCCGGCCTTTGCCCTGGCCGAGGAAGCGTCATCCGCTGAGAGTGAAGTCAGCGCCTTCCAGTTTGAAGAGCGGTCGACGATTCACACCATTCCGCTTCGTTCCATTGAGGAAGAAGCCTTGGCGAACACGGTGATTGAGGGCGGCATTGCGGTTCCGGCAATGACTGTTCCGCTGAAGCCCCGGGTAGAGGACGATTTCTATCTGGACCGTCTGGGTCTTCGCCCGGGCGACAACCGCACCGACCTGGGCCGCTCCGAGATTCCGGTGGAGTTCCGGTTCAGTAATCCCAAGTCCATACCCGGGCAAACCCATGGCAACAACTATGTGATCCGCCCGGGCGAGAACCGCACTTACGACGCCCTGAACATCAACATGACCGGGCGCTGAAGCTGGTTTCAGGCAGCGGCACAGCCGGTACTGTCCATCGACGCCTTGCCAAGCACATCCTCGTAAAAGAACGCCAGTGCCTGACTGGCCTGGTTGAATCGTGCCCGGGATACCCGGAGGCGATCGCTCAGATAATCCAGAAACAGCTGGCGGTCTTCATTGGCCAGGGCTTCCGGGTTCTTCGGATCGTGGAACAGCACGAATCGGGTGATCCAGTGAAGGTATGTCTGTTCGGAACGCTGATTGAGCTGATGTTTGCGGATGGCGTCCTTGACCCGGCCCACAAGGCCCGGCTGGCTTTGTTCCAGCGCCTCGGTGATGTCCATGAGAAACTCTTCCTGATGAATTGGTATTGTTATAGTGCGCGCATCTTATGACAGTCTTTTGACCGTCGCAAAACTTTTGGGAGGGGATTGATCCCGATCAGGCTCCTGACCGGGATCCGGGGTAGTGCGGCTTACTTTAGTGATTCGAGCTTGTCGATGTACTTCTGCATGGCATCGTCGCCGGACATGCCCTTGAGTTTTTCCCAGGCATCAAACTTGGCACGGCCGACAAAATCCATCATGCCCGGGCGCTTGCCAGACGCATCACCGGCGGTAGCCTGTTTGTAGAGCGCGTAGAATTCCAGTTTCATCTCGTTGGACGGTTTGAAGTCACCCTCGGCGGTCTGGATGTAGTTGACGGCTTCGTCGAAGCGGGTTTTCAGGTCACTCATGTTGATCTCCTTACTGGTTACACTTTGTTCCTGTCAGTTGGGCGAGTATAGCCACAGCCAGGTGGTCCGTCATTGGCTCTACAACCCTGCACGGGCGGCGAAACGGAGGTATTCTGGCAAAAGCTTGCCCGGGCGCACATTCTGGAAGAATACTGGCCAGTTTTTGCTTGAGAAAGGCAAGTGATCTGTGTAGAGTTTTGATCGTTGCGCGCCAGGACGGTGCGTGCAAGGGATTGAAAAATCGCAAATGATTTGCACAGGGAGCAAGCGCATGTCTTCAAAAGACGGTTCCGTCGCGCCGAAAGAGCGCATTAATATCAAGTACGTCCCCGCCACCGGCGATCAGCAGGCTGAAACCGAGCTACCGCTGAAAATGTTCGTGGTTGGCGATTTCAAGGGACACGCCGAAGAAACCCCCATCGAAGATCGCAAGGCCATTTCCGTCGACAAGAACAATTTCCGTTCGGTCATGAAGGAAGCCGGCCTGACCCTTTCCACCACGGTTACCAACAAGCTGGAGGAGGACGCCGACGAATTGCCGGTGAACCTGGAATTCCAGACTCTCGACGACTTCTCCCCGGACAGCGTTGCCCGTCAGGTGCCCGAGCTGAACAAGCTGATTGAACTGCGGGAAGCTCTGGTGGCCCTCAAGGGCCCGCTGGGTAATGTACCGTCGTTTCGGTCCAAACTACAGGAACTGCTGGACAACGATGGCGCCCGGGACAAACTGCTGGCCGAACTGGAACTGGCCACCGACAGCGAGTAATCGAAGCCGGCGGGTAACGCCAGGTTCACAAAACTCTGTTTTCAACACGTACTGAAGGGATGTGGTATGTCTGATACTGCCGTGCAGCAATCTGCTGCCTCCGAATCCGCCGCAGATGCTATTCAATCAGGGGCTGAGGGCTCGTTGCTGGACCAGGTGATGGCCAACAGCCGAATGGCGCCGGCCGATGAGGGTTACGATGTCGCCCGCAAGGGCGTGGCAACGTTTATTGCCAACCTGCTGAAAAGCGATGAGAAAGGCCAGCCGGTCAACAAGGCGCTGGTGGACCAGATGGTGGTTGAACTGGACCGCAAGATCAGCGCCCAGATGGATGAAATCCTGCATGCGCCCAAACTGCAGGAACTGGAGTCCTCCTGGCGTGGCCTGAAGCTGATGGTAGATCGCACCGATTTCCGCGAGAACATCAAGGTGGATATTCTTCACGCCACCAAGACCGAATTGCTGGAAGACTTCGAGTTCGCGCCCGACGTCACCCAGACCGGCTTCTACAAGCATATTTACTCCACCGAATACGGCCAGTTCGGCGGTGAGCCGGTCGGCGCGGTGGTGGGTAACTACGCGTTCACCCCGTCCACGCCAGACATGAAGCTGCTGCAGTATGTCTCTTCCGTAGGCGCCATGGCCCACGCGCCATTCCTGTCCTCCGTGGCACCCTCGTTCTTTGGTGTCGACAGCTACCAGGAATTGCCGGCCATCAAGGAGCTGAAGGCGGTTTTCGAAGGTCCGAAATACGCCAGGTGGCGTTCCCTGCGTGAGTCCGAGGACGCCCGCTATCTGGGCCTGGCATCGCCGCGCTTCCTGCTGCGGGTGCCTTACGACCCCACTGAAAATCCGGTGCGCAGCTTCAACTACAAGGAAGACGTGTCCGCCGACCACGAGCATTACCTGTGGGGCAACACCGCCTACCTGCTGGCCACCCGCCTGACCGAAAGCTTTGCCAGGTATCGCTGGTGCCCGAACATTATTGGCCCGCAAAGTGGCGGTGCGGTGGAAGATCTGCCGGTGCACCTGTTCGAATCCTTCGGCCAGCTCGAAGCCAAGATCCCGACCGAAGTACTGATCACCGACCGTCGCGAATACGAAATGGCCGACGAAGGCTTCATCGCCCTGACCATGCGCAAGGGCAGCGACAACGCGGCCTTCTTCTCCGCCAACTCGGTGCAGAAACCCAAGCAGTTCCCGAACACCAAGGAAGGCAAGGAAGCGGAAACCAACTACAAGCTGGGTACCCAACTGCCTTACATGATGATCGTCAACCGCCTGGCCCACTACATCAAAGTGCTGCAGCGGGAACAGATCGGTTCGTGGAAGGAACGCCAGGACCTGGAGCGGGAACTGAACACCTGGATCCGCCAGTACGTGGCCGACCAGGAAAACCCGCCGGCGGAAGTCCGCAGCCGTCGCCCCCTGCGCGCCGCGCAGGTCACCGTCTCCGACGTGGAAGGCGATCCGGGCTGGTACCAGGTCTCCCTGGCGGTGCGTCCGCATTTCAAGTACATGGGCGCCAACTTCGAACTGTCACTGGTTGGCCGACTGGACAAGGATTAGTCCGTGTTCCATCACCCGGCCAGCGACGGATCGCAGGCCAGCAGCGGCAGCCTGTTCGAACGACTGGAACAGGCCGCCGCGCCGGCCGGTCAGAGCATGGGAGACGTCACCCATGTTGTTGAATCCATCAAACGCCACCTGGTCCGCCTGCTGAACGCCCATCCGGGCAACAGCGCCAGCGTACCGGATCTGGGGTTGCTGGATTTCAACGACGCCACGCTCGGCACCCACGATCTGAGTGTTCAGATCCGCGGCGCGATCCGACAGTGCATCGAGAAGTTTGAACCCAGGGTGAAGCGGGTAGACGTCGTCAATCTTCCCCAAGGGCCTGATCCGCTGCAACTAAGGTTTCAGGTGACGGTGTATCTTCGCGTTGGTTCGGAAGATGATAAGACGACCATTGATTTGTTATTGGACGACAAGCGCTACTACAGAGTGATGTAGATAGTTTGCAGGCAAGGATGAGAGTAGGGGGGTGGGCAGGCTTTCCAAAAGTGTGCGGAGCCAAGGATGGCGGAGCCCAAGCGTCCCATGGATGGGCTTGAAGCGTCTTTTGGAAAGCCTGCCCACCCCCCTACTCGGAGCCAGACTGGTGCAGTAGTTATGAAGTTGAACCGATTCTACAGGGACGAGTTAAGTTTTCTCAGGCTTCAGGGCCGGGAATTCGCGGATGCCCATCCACAGCTGACAAGGTTCCTTTCGGAGCAGAGCACCGATCCGGATGTTGAACGGCTGTTGGAAGGCTTCGCCTTCCTGACCGGCAAGCTCCGTGAAAAAGTTGAGGACGAATTTCCGGAAATCACCCACTCGCTGCTGAACATGCTGTGGCCGAACTACCTGCGGCCGGTGCCCAGCTGCACCATCATGCGCTTTGATCCGCAATTGCACGCCATCAGCGAACACCAGCGGGTGGACCGCCATACCGAGATCAAGAGCCGGCCCCTGGGCGACGCTACCCGCCAGACCCAGTGCCGGTTCCGGACCTGCCGGGCCGTGGACGTGTTTCCGGTGAGCGTGGCCGCGGCCCACGCCGAGCACTCACGGGAAGTGTCCTCGGTAACCCTGGACCTGGCGTTACACACCGATCAGCCGCTGTCATCCCTGGGCATGGACAGCCTGCGCTTTTACCTGGGCGGCGAGAGCCACATTGCGGAAACCCTGTTTCTCTGGCTCAACCACTATCTGGAGCGGATCGAACTGGTGGTGGGTGAATCGGTCTACCGCCTGCCCGCCTCGCTGTTGCAGCCGGTCGGCTTCGGCGATGACGAAGCCTTGCTGCCGTATCCAAAGAATGCCTACCCAGGCTACCGCATTCTGCAGGAATATCTGAGCTTCCCCGAGGCGTTCCGGTTTGTGGACATTCAGGATCTAGGGCGGCGGCTGCCGGCCGTGCAGGCGGACGAAATCAGCCTGCGTTTTCATTTCAGCCGGATACTGCCGCCGGATGCCAAGGTTCGGGAAGACAATTTCCAGCTGTACTGCACGCCGGCGGTGAACCTCTTTACCCACGAAGGCGAACCGGTGGATCTGAACGGCCGGCAGACCGAGTACCGGATTTCACCGTCCAGCCGGTCGCCGGACCATTTTGAGGTGTTCAGCATCGAGCAGGTGGAAGGCTGGCTGGAAGGCCGGTCCGGGCGTGGTGAGCCCCGCATCTACACCGCCTTCGAGAGTTTCCAGCATGAGGTGGAGCGGGATCGGGGCCGTACGGCGTTGTACTACCGGGTTCGGGCGCGGAACAGTGTTCGCGGCGACGGCTTTGATCATTACATGTCGTTCGTCCGGGGTGACGAGTCCGAGTGCCTGAGCCGGCAGGAAGCGATTTCCCTGACACTAACCTGCACCAACCGGCAGTTGCCAAGTCAGCTGGCGGTGGGCGAAATCTGCATGGCAACCGAGAGCACGCCGGCGTTTGCCACCTTCAGTAATATTACCCGGCCCACCGCCACCCTGCGGCCGACCCTCGACGGCAGCCTGTTGTGGACGCTGATATCGAATCTGTCCCTCAACTATCTGTCCATGCTGGATGTGGATGCCCTGCGCACGGTGCTGCGGGTCTACGACTTCCGGGCACTGGTGGACCGGCAGGCGGAGCGGGTGTCCCGGAAGCGCCTGGCCGGTATCACCGGCATCGAGACAAGCCCGGTGGACCGGATGGTGAAAGGGCTGCCCGTGCGGGGCATCCGCTCGGTGCTGAAGCTGGACCAGCAGGCATTTGCTTCAGAGGGTGATCTTTACCTGTTCGGCACGGTTCTCAGCCAGTTCTTTGCCCTTTACGCCAGTATCAACGCATTTCACCAACTGGAAGTGGTGAATACCGACAATCAGGAACGGTACACATGGACGTTACAGCAAGGTCAGCAGCCGCTGATGTAGCCGGGCTGCAACCCGTTCTGGGCAATGCGCGGCGATACAGCTTTTTCCAGCTGGTGGACCTGATTCACCGGCATCATGGCGATGATCTCGAGCGAAACAGCGACGATCAGCCCCGCCAGGAACGGATCCGGTTTTCCGCCTCCGCGGGTCTCGGCTTTCCCGGCAGCGACGTGGTATCGGCACTGTCCCCGGAGCACGAGCACGGGCCTTATCAGATGGAAGTCAGCTTTCTGGGGCTGCACGGTTCCCAGTCGCCGTTGCCGGGATATTATCTGGAGGATCTGGCCTGGGAGGCGGGCCAGAATCTGGGCATCCGCCGCCATTTTCTCGATTTCTTCAACCATCGCCTGGTCACCCTGTTTCACCGGGCGTGGCGCAAGTACCGCTACTACGTTCGGTTTCAGCCCGGCGCCTCGGACGGTTTTTCGGAACTGATCTTTGCCCTGGTGGGCCTCGGCGACAGCCGGTTGCGGGAGGCCACGCCGGTAAACTGGTCCAGGATGCTGGCGTATTCCGGTCTGATGGCGGGCCGCAGCCGCTCGCCAGAGGTGGTGAGTGGCATCGTGGCCCACTGCTTTGATCTGGATGACGTCAGTATTGAGCAATGGGTCTTGCGCAAGGTGGCCATCGCCAGCGATCAACAGACCCGGCTGGGGCAGGCTAACGCCTGCCTGGGCAACGACACGCTGGTGGGATCGGCCATTCGGGACCGCAGTGGCAAGTTCGTGCTCCGGTTGCGGAACCTCAGCCGGCAACGATTCGCGGATTTCCTGCCCAATGGCCAGGATCATCAGCGCCTGGTCAAACTGGTGGAGTTCGCCACGCGGGAGCAACTGGCCTACGACCTGGAACTCCAGATGCGTCCGAAGGATATCCGCCCCATGCAACTGGGTGAGGATGTGTGCCTGGGCTGGAATTCCTTTGTCACCCCCGACAAGGCCCAGCGCCGGCCGGCGGTCCGGATTCAGATACGCCGGTAGATCCGGCAGGGAAGGCACTCATGGAAGAACAACAGGCCGCGGGCCTGAAACTGACCATCACCAATCCGACCGTTGCCGGCGGTGGCGCGACCATCGAGCACTGTTTCAGCGTTCGCGGCGGCTCCATCGGCACGGCCGCCAGCGATACCTGGCGATTGTCGCCCCAGCGAACGGGCGCGGTTCCGGGCCACGCGGAAATCCGGTTTCTGGATGGTGGCTTCTGCCTGATTGATCGCAGTGGCCGGACCTACATCAACAGCGCCAGTCAGCCCGTGGGGCGGGGCCGCCGGGCACGACTGAAGCATGGCGACAGGATAAGTGTCGGGCGCTACCGGCTTCGTGCCGAGCTGGCCGAGGCCGTCTCGGAGACATTCATTGAGAGCGGTGAGACAGAGCAGACCACTCACCTGGTTGATGTGGGCGAGGGGCAACTGGTCCGGGGGTCGGATCCCATGGGCCTGAACGAGAATCCGGAGCCGTTGCAGAAACTCGCTTCGGTAGCCGTGGCGGCCATGAGTGAGGACCCATTGGCGCCCTGGAATGGACAGCCCGGTGAAGAAGAGCCGGATACCGACGCCCTGATGGCCGGCGAGGCCTCCTGGTATGCCGCGGAAAGGAATGTGTCGGATGAGTACCGGGAAAACCGCGACGTGGCGGTCGGCCTACCCGTTCGCAAAGGAGAGAGAGATAGGATGTCTGAGATCACAAAGACGGGTGATCGCCGGGATGCGTCAGATCAGAGCAGCAAACACATCAGTGGTGCCCCCCTGCTGCGGGGCATGGAAGCCGGGCTGGACTTTGCCGACAGCGACGAGATGCGGCTGTTCCTGGAGGAGGCGGGGCAAACCCTGAAGGCCACCATGGAAGGCCTGCTGGCCCTGCACCAGGGCGAAGACAGCCGGCATCAGGCGCTGAGGACCCGTCTGCAACCCATTGAAGACAATCCACTGCGTCTGGGTGAGGATTATGAGGACACGGTACAGACCCTGTTCGCCAGCCACCGCAGCCCGGTTCACCTGTCGGCGCCGGCGGCGGTGCGGGAGAGCCTGCAGAGCCTGAATCATCACCAGCAGGCCACCCGGGAAGCGATCAGCGAAGCACTGGAAGCCATCCTGCATGCCTTTTCGCCGGATGCCTTGCTACGCCGTTTTCACGGATACCGTCGTGGCCTGCGGGAGAACGAAGACGAAGGCCACTGGGCCTGGGACATGTACCAGCACTATTACCGTGAACTGAAATCCAGTCGTCAGCAGGGATTCGAGCGCCTGTTCCGGGAGGTGTTCGAACAGGCTTACGACCAACACCTGCGCCAACTACAGAGGGAGAACCCGTTGTGAAGACCTGCAAATGGAGTTTGCTGGCCATCGTATTCGTGCTGGCAGGATGCAGTACCCCCTACAACGCGGTCACCAAAACCGCGAAAGTACTCTGGGACCCGGATATCCCAGTGGGGTACGCGGAAGATCTGCCCAGCCGGGTGGGGCTGACCATGGTCGCCGAGCCGGATGTAAACCCGAATGAATCCCTGGCACCCACCCCCATTGCATTTCAGGTCATTGAGATGCGCGACAGCTCCCTGTTGATGGCCGGAGATTTCGACCAGTTGCTGAGTGATCTTGAGTCGTCACTGGGCCAGAACTATGTGGACCACAGCGACTATTCCCTGGTGCCGGGCCAGTTCAAGTTCATTGAGCCCTTTGAAATCGGCAAGGACACCCGTTTTATCGGTGTGATCGCCTTCTACGCCTATCCGAACCTGTCCCAGTGGAAAAAGGTGGTGAAGGTGGATCCGATCGGAGGCCGCTACAACCTGCTGGTGAACCTTCGGGAGCGGGAAGTTCAACTCAAGCATTCGGATGACACCTGATGGCGGTAACCAATCGAGTTGTCTGGAGTGACGGCCTGTTCATCAAGCCTCAACACTTCCAGCAACAGCAGCGGTACCTGGAGCACCAGATCAACGAGCGGGCCCTGGCGATCTCCGATTATCTGTACGGCTTCAGTGACCTGGAACTGAACGCGGAGTATCTGAGTTTCGGCCGGGTCGGTCTGGTGCGGGCATCCGGACTGTTTCCCGATGGCACCCGCTTCAGTCTGCCCCAGGACGATGTGATGCCGGAGCCGATGGAAATCACCGATGCCTCCGTGGCCAATCAGATCGTGTACCTGGCCCTGCCACTGGGCAGTGACAGCCTGGCGGAAGTGGAATGGCCGGACGCCCCGGTGGCGGGCCGGTTCCGTGCCGACTCCCTGGAAATCCGGGATCTGCATTCGGTCGACGGTGATGCCCACACCATCAATGTGGGCCGGGTTGCACCCCGCCTGATGCTGGAGCGAGACGATCGCAGTGCCTATGCGGCCCTGGCCATCGGCCGGATTCTTGAGAAGCGCCCGGACGGCAGCCTGGTGATGGACCCGAACTTCATCCCGACCATGCTGAGTGTGCGAGCGGCACCGAGGCTGCAGCGATTTGTCGGGGAAATGGCGGGCCTGATGCGGGAGCGCGCACGCACTATCGCCGAGCGTGTCGGTGCGCCCGGGCAGGGCGGCGTTGCGGATGTGGCGGATTTCATGTTGCTGCAGATGCTGAACCGGGCCCATCCCAGGTTCATGCACCTGGCCCGACTGCGTCAGCTGCATCCGGAGCGACTGTTCGAAGCCCTGCTTGAGCTGTGTGGCGAGCTGGTGACCTTCACCGATGAGGGGCGCCTGCCGAGGGAGTACCCGGCCTATGATCACGATCTGCCGGAAGACTGTTTTACGCCGCTCATGCAGGTACTGCGACAGTCCCTGAGCACGGTGCTGGAACCACGGGCTCTGGCCATCCAGCTCCAGCAGCGCCAGTACGGCCTGACGGTGGCGCCGGTTCAGGATGCCCAGTTGGTCCAGGGCGCGGAATTCATTCTTGCGGTCAAAGCCGACATGCCGCTGGACGATCTGCGCAAGCAGTTCACCCAGCAGTGCAAGGTGGCCTCGGTCGAGAAAATACGGGACCTCATCAGCTTGCAGCTCCCGGGGATTCCGCTCTCTGCGCTACCGGTTGCACCCCGGCAATTGCCGTATCACGCCGGTTTTGTGTACTTCCGGCTGGACGACCAGAGCCAGGCCTGGCAGATGCTCGACAACGCCAGCGGATTCGCGTTCCACGTGGCCGGCAGTTTCCCGGGCATGGAAATGCAGTTCTGGGCAATCAGGAGCTAAACCATGGCAGATGCACAGGTAATGGATTTACCCGATGGCAGCACGCATCCCGGCCGCAGTGCGTTCAGTGATCTGATGTTTGCCGACAGCCAGGGCCCCGCTGAGGGCAACCGTGAAGGCCAGGTCGATGAACAGTTCCAGCTCAGGGGACTGGAACACAACCGCCTGATTGATGCCGCCACGCCATTGCTGGGCCTGGTTATCCGGATACGCAGACTGGTGGATTATCGCGCCGTGGAAACCCTCTATCAGCAGGTGGTGGATGAGATCGCCGCCATTGACCGGGAACTGGTGGAGCAGGGTTACGACCGGCCGGTCGTTGTGGCCTACCGGTACGTTCTCTGCGCCTTCATTGACGAGGCAGTGCTGGGAACCGACTGGGGCGCCCACAGTGTCTGGTCCCAGCATTCCCTGCTGTCCCGTTTCCACAACGAAACCTGGGGCGGGGAAAAGGTCTTTGCCATCCTCGCCCGGATGGAGCAGGAACCGGCCCGCTACCGCGACATGCTGTCGTTTATCTACCTGTGTCTCTGTCTCGGTTTCGAGGGCCGGTACAAGGTGATGGAGAACGGCCGGGATGAATACGACCAGATTGTCCGCGGCCTTCACGAGCAATTGAAAGCGTTGCGGGAGCAGCAGGATCACGCCCCCCTGGCGGATGCCCGCACCAACGTCACGCCAACCCGTAACCGGCTGCGGAGTGGTTTGCCGGTCTGGGGGATCGCCGGTTTGTTTGTGGCCGCGATGGCCGGGATCTACTCCCTGTATAACATGGCATTGAACGAGCGCATCACGGACGTATTGCGCGTATTGGATCAACTACCGAAATAAGGACATCACTGTGATTCGGGTAGAACTGCCGGCGCTGATCGGGCGCCTCAACGAACTGTCACGCCAGGCCCTGGAGGCCTCCGCGGCCCTGTGCATCAGCCGCCAGGGCGCCGAGATTACCCCGGCGCACCTGCTGTTCAAACTGCTGGAAATCCCGTTTTCCGATGTGCGCCAGATTCTGGAGCACACCGGTATCGATCATCTGCAACTGCAGCCAGTCGTGGGCGACAGCCTGAACGGCGAACCGCAAACCGCCGAGGCCTATCCTTCGTTTTCACCACTGCTGGTGGAACTGATGCAGGACGCATGGCTGCTGGCCTCCACCGAACTGGGCCACAGCGAACTGCGCTCAGGCGCCGTGTTCCTGGCCCTGCTGATGAACGCCGACCGCTACCTGATGCCCCGGGTGGCCCAGGCCCTGGTGGAGATCAATCGTGAGCAGTTGCGCAAGCAGTTTGACCGGCTCACCGAGGGCTCCGCGGAGCATCCGGAACTGAACGTGCAAGAGTCCGGAGAACCGGTGGCGAGTGCTGATCTGGACCCGCTCAAACGCTACGCCACCGACTTCACCAGACTGGCCCGGGAAGAAAAACTGGATCCGGTGGTGTGCCGGGACGCCGAGATCGACCAGATGATCGACATCCTCTGCCGCCGCCGCAAGAACAATCCCATCGTGGTGGGGGACGCCGGTGTGGGTAAAAGCGCCGTGGTGGAAGGCCTTGCCCTTCGCATCGTTAACGGCGATGTACCAGACCGCCTGAAACAGGTGGAGCTCTGGACCCTCGATATGGGAGCGCTGCAGGCCGGTGCTTCGGTGAAAGGGGAATTCGAGAAGCGCCTCAAAGGCGTGATCGAAGCGGTCAAAGGCTCCGCCACCCCGATCATCCTGTTTATCGACGAAGCCCACACCCTGATCGGCGCCGGCAACAGCGAAGGCGGCTCCGATGCCGCCAACCTGCTGAAACCGGCCCTGGCACGGGGCGAGCTGCGGACCATCGCCGCCACCACCTGGCGCGAGTACAAGAAATACTTCGAAAAAGACCCGGCCCTGAGCCGCCGTTTCCAGCCGGTCGCCCTGGACGAACCAACCCCGGGTGAAGCCGTTCACATCCTCCGTGGCCTGCGCAGCGTCTACGAACAGGCCCACAAGGTTCTGGTCGCCGACAGCGCCCTGAAAGCCGCCGCCGAACTATCTGCCCGCTACCTGGCCGGCCGGCAGCTCCCGGACAAAGCCATTGACGTACTGGACACCGCCTGCGCCCGGGTCAGCCTGAACCTCAGCACGCCTCCGCGTCGGTTGAGCCACGTGCGCAGCGAGCTGCACCAACTGGCCATGGAGCAGGGCCTGCTTAACCGCGAACACGCCCTGGGCCAGAGCGTTGATAATGAGCGTGAACAGACACTGGACCAGCGCATCGCCGAGCTGACAGCGGAATCGGAAACCCTGGAACAGAGCTGGAACGACCAACGCGTGCTGGTGGCCCGCCTGGTGGAGATCCGTGAACAACTGCTTACCGGTGAAGAGCCTGAAATACAGGATACTGGAGATCAGCCGGCAAAGGGCGATGAGCAATGCCCGGACCTGAAAAGCGAGGCCGGGGCCATTGAGCAGGAACTGGCCGAACTCCAGGCCGACGAACCTCTGGTGCACGCCCGCGTCGATGCCCGCCAGGTGGCCGAAGTCATCGCCGACTGGACCGGCATCCCGGTCAACCGCATGACCGCCGATGAACTGGAAAAAATCACCCACTTGCCGGCGTACCTCCAGACCCACATCAAAGGTCAGGACACCGCCATCGACTGCCTGCACCAGCATCTGCTCACCGCCCGCGCCGACCTGCGCCGGCCCGGCCGCCCCATGGGCGCGTTCCTGCTGGTTGGCCCCAGCGGCGTCGGCAAAACCGAAACCGTGGTGCAACTGGCCGAACTGCTCTACGGCGGCCGCCAGTTCCTCACCACCATCAACATGTCCGAATACCAGGAAAAGCACACCGTCTCCCGCCTGATCGGCTCACCGCCGGGCTACGTCGGCTTCGGCGAAGGCGGCATCCTCACCGAAGCCATCCGCCAGAAACCCTACTCCGTGGTACTGCTCGACGAAGTCGAAAAAGCCCACCCGGACGTCCTCAACCTGTTCTACCAGGCCTTCGACAAGGGCGAACTGGCCGACGGCGAAGGCCGGCTGATCGACTGCAAAAACGTCGTCTTCTTCCTCACCTCCAACCTCGGCTACCAGACCATCGTCAACCACGCCGAGTCCCCGGCCAGCCTGGAACAGGCCCTCTACTCGGAACTGGCCAACTTCTTCAAACCGGCATTACTGGCCCGAATGGAAGTGGTGCCCTTCCTGCCGCTGGGCGAAGACACCCTCAACCGAATCGTCGGCGACAAACTCCATCGGTTGGCGGACCAGATTAAAGCCCGTTACCACGCCGAAGTGGAACTGGAAGAAGGCCTTATCGAAGCCATCCGAAGCCGGGCGACACGAAGTGAAAACGGCGCAAGGATGCTGGAGTCGATCATAGAGGGTGAGTTGCTACCACCGGTTTCATTGGCGTTGCTTGAGAAACTGGCGGCCAGGGAACCGGTAACAAAGGTGACTCTTGGGGTAGATGAGGACCGATTCGTGGGGACCGTTGTTTGAGGCAACTGGGAGGTAGCGGCCCCTGTGGTTCGGCTTTCCAAATACCCTGCGGAGCCATGGATGGCGGAGCGGAGCTTACAGGGACGTATTCACAGCGTGTTTTGGAAAGCCGAACCACAGGGGCCGCGGTCGGCGAAGACTCAACAAAGGGAACAAGAAGAATGGGACGGATGCAGATGGAACTGCACACCGGCATCGACCTGGCGGTGGCACTGATCCGGCAGGACAACCTGCCGGATCTGCTGAAAACCGCCACAAGACAGCTGGAAAACGCCTTCGGCCTGACCCGCTGCTGGGCACTCGAACTCGACCTCAGCGGCCGAACCCTGCACTGCAGCGACCTCGCCGAACCGAGCGAATTCGATTGTGGCGACTTCAGCCACCCCTTTGCCCACGTACTGCAAACCGGCAAAGCCCGGGAACTGACCCGCGTTGCCAGCTACCGCCTCGACCACACCGGCTTCCAGGCACTGTTCGACGCCAGTGACCGCCCCCGATCCCTCTGGCTCGAGCCCCTGACCGGCAATGACGGCCGAACCCTCGGCATACTCGTGCTCTGCCGGGACGAGCCCGACTGGGACGGTATCACCGGCCAGCCCCTGTATTGTGGCCTCCGGCAACTGCTTATCCATCAATGGATTGCCCAGTTGCAGAGCCGTGACCAGGTCTGGCAGCGCCGCCTGCTCAAACGCTCCCTGGATCATCTGCACGACGCCGAAACCGTCCGCAGCCGCTGCGAACAGCTGGCCCGAACCCTGGTAGGCAACTCCGAAGCCATGACCAGACTCCGGGCCCAGATCGTCCGGGCTGCCAGCAGCCAGTTGTCGGTGCTGGTGCAGGGCGAAACCGGTTGTGGCAAAGACGTGGTTGCCCGCGGTATTCACGAGCTGTCCGACCGGGCCGGAGGCCCCATGGTCGTGGTCAACTGTGCTGCCATCCCGGACACCCTGCTGGAAAGTGAACTCTTCGGCCACACCAAAGGCGCGTTTTCCGGTGCCGATCAGGACAAACAGGGGCTTCTGGCCCAGGCGAATGGCGGCACCCTGTTCCTTGATGAAATCGGCGACATGCCCATGGCCCTTCAATCGAAGCTGCTCCGGGTGCTGGAAAGCCGCCAGTTCCGCCCCCTGGGCGCCCGTGAGGAACAGCGTTCGGACTTCCGCCTGGTGGCGGCCACCCACCAACCGTTGCAGGCAGGAATCGAAGGCGGCAGCTTCCGGCGGGACCTGTTTTACCGTCTTAGCCAGTTTCCGCTGCGGGTAACCCCTTTGCGGGAACGCCCCGACGACCTCGAAGCCCTGAGCCGTCACTTCATCCGGCTATATACCGAGCGTGAGGGTAACGGCCCCATGGGCATTTCCAGCCACGCCCTGCACCTGCTGGCCGGTTACGACTTCCCCGGCAACGTCCGGGAGCTGCGCAACATCATTGAGCTGGCCTGCCTGCAGACGCCGGGCGGGGATGATATCCAGCCGGAAGTTCTCAGGCTCAATGATCTGTTTGAAGAACCCGATAGCTGGAGTACCGCACCTTGGGATGCCGGAGGTGGCGCGTCCGTTGAGGGGCCGGCCCTGGACGAGATCCGGGACCTGAAAGCTGCAGCCCAGGCCTTCGAAGCGACGATTATTCGTGAGCGCCTGCGCCAGTACGGTGGCAACCGCGCCCAGGCGGCGGAAAGCCTCGGGCTGCCAAAGCGGACCCTGGCCCACAAATGTCTGAAGTATCAGGTGACGGATTTATGATGTCCCGGAAAGTGCGTTTTCCCGGTCGCGTTCCGGCAGCGCTGGCGTTGGTTTCCCTGCTGTTTTCACTGCTGTCGCATGCTTCCGCAGACCAGCTTGAGGATGCCCGGCTTTGTACAGGCGAGCCTCAGCGACTTGAACGGCTGGCCTGCTTTGATGACGTTTTCGGTACGCCGCTGGCGGCACCCGGAGCCGATAGCACGGCCCCGGATGCCCGGCGGTCTGAACGCTGGCGACAGGCCTATGCCGGCCTTGATGAGCAAAACGGTGGCTCCGGTGTGATTTACCGGGATACCGGGCGGGCGGCCGGCCAGCTGGTCACGGTTCCGGCTCTGGGCGTGCAGCCTCCCCGGCCTCTGCTGGCCCTGCAGTGCCACAACAACATCACCGAACTCACCCTGATGCTGCCAGAGGCGCTGGACGAGGAACGGGTGCGTCTGGGCTTTGGCGGGGCACAGACAGTCTGGCGGGTGCGGGACAACGGTTTCGTACTCAGCGGTGGCCGGGGGCTGCCGGCCATTCGCACCGTGAAGGCCATGATAGCCAGCACAGAGGCTCGCATCGAATCGCCCAACGGTCGCATCCATGGCCTGTTGTTTGATCTGGCGGGATACCGCCGGGTGATCAAACCGTTACGCGAGACCTGTGGCTGGTAAACGCAGGCTGAACACAGAAAGTCAGGACAGAAATATGCAGATCATTGAGCAACATCCCTACGTTGAACTGGTTGTCCCGCCACTGCCCGGTGAATCGGATGTGGGCGAGGCACTCGGAGACGATGCAGCGCTTGAGTATCTGGAAAACGAGATCATGAAGGTGGGCTCGCTGGCCCATACCGACATCGACTGGAGCAAAGTCGAAAGCGCTGCCCTGACCATTCTCTCGGACCGCAGCAAGGATCTGAAGGTGCTGGGTTTTCTGCTGATTGCCCTGCAACGCGGTGGCGACGGTGAACGGTTCGCCCTGTCCCTGTACCTGTTGCACAGGGTTCTGGACGGATGGTGGGAGCAGGCCTGGCCCTACCCCGGGGACAAGGGCAAGCGGGCCCGCAAGATGATGTTCACCCAGATGCTCCAGCGCGCCGGTAAGGGTGTGGATAGCCTGGCGTTCGATAGCAGTGTTGGCGACGGCCGCGAGTTCTGTCTTGATGTTCTGGCCAGGCTGATGGACCAGGCGGCAAGCCGGGAATTGCCGGAGGAGTCACTGCTGGATCTCAAGCGGGCCGTGGAAAAGCTGCCCAGGGTCAATGATGCCACGGCAGCGCCCGAGACCCGTCCGGTAGCATCGCGGGCCAGCCAGGACTCAGACACTGAGACGCGGGATCCAAAACCCGTACAGGCAACGCCTTCCCTGGGTTCGCTCACCCTGGATCCGGGCGACGAGCGGGCAACCCGGCAGAGTCTTCTGAAAGTTGCCGACATGCTTACCGAAACGGGACCGGACCAACCTCTGGGGTATCAGCTTCGCCGGTACGCTATCTGGCAAAACATCACCACGGTGCCGCCAACACGGGACGGTAAGCGGACCGATCTTGCGGCCGTCAGCGCTGATCGTGTGGCCGATTACCGGGAAGCGCTGGAAAAATCTCCGGACCTGGCGTTGTGGCAGCGGATCGAGCAGAGCCTGTCGGTCAGTCCGTTCTGGCTCGATGGGCACTGGTTAAGTGCCCGGGCGGCAGTTGCTCTCGGCCATGCTGCCTGCGCCGAAGCCATTCGTGTTGCCGCAAAAGACTTTGTCGAGCGGCTTGCCCAGTTGCCGGAGCTTACCTTCAACGACGGCACCCCGTTCCTATCCCCGGAAGCTGAAGAATGGCTCTGGTCCGCGCCGGCCAGCGGCGGTCCTGCCGGCAGCGCCAATGCCTGGGAACAGGCCTATGACAAGGCCCGGGACCTGGTTGCGCAAAAGGGGCTGGCTGCCGCGATGCAGCTTCTGGAAGACGGTCTGGCGGAGGCCAGGGAGCCAAGAGCCCGTTTCTACTGGCGTCTTGCCAGCGCACGATTGATGAAAGACGCGGGCCTGAAATCCCTCGCCGCGCAGCAGGTTCAGGACCTTCAGGCACAGGTCCGCGGGCTGGCTCTCGAGGACTGGGAGCCCGCCCTGATCAGGCAGCTTGAAAAGCTGGGCTGATCCCCGGAACACACCAAGGAATCACAGCAGGAATGGACACCATGTGGAGAAAAGCTTTACTCAT